>OBMA010000331.1_pt1 | contig 27454 bp, 18 predicted proteins | sample 1539141 | NCBI WGS metagenome assembly OBMA01 (sample SAMEA3991484, study PRJEB22521) | metagenome | biome: anthropogenic terrestrial biome; feature: sewage plant; material: raw primary sludge | place: Sweden | collected 2012-09-26
CCGAAGATATTATTCAGATAGTCTGTAGTATATACAGTATTACCAACCCATGTAATATTGCGAAGATAATATTTTTGTCCCTCATCTATCTTAATATATATATTGACATGCTTTGAATCATTATTCCAGACACTGTCTCTTATTATTGTGGCATCACGATAACCAAGTTCATTATATTTTTCTATAAGCTTTTTCTTATCGGTTTCCCATCTCTCAGGTGTGTATTTCTTAGCCTTAAGGAAACCACTTATCTTACCAGCCTCATGGGTCTTGGCAAAAGCTCCTTTTTTAAATAGTCCACCTTTTATCTTACTGTCTGCTAGTTCCTTGTTACCATCGATAGTAATAGTATGAACCTTCATCTTCTGTTTCTTATCGACAACAACATCAAGAATCACTTCGTTCTTATTAGCAACATCTTCATGCTGATTGATAACAATTTCGGCATTCTTAAATCCTTTATCATCAAAGTATTTCTTTGCGAGGATCTTTGCTCTGTCAATCATGTTAGGAGTAATCTGAGAACCTTTAAGCAGACCTAGTTTCTGCTCCATATCATCACGCTCACTCTTCTTCAATCCTTCATAATTAATGGTAGAAACACGAGGGCGAGTCTTCAATGCAATGTGCAGATATATCTTTCTGCCGACAATAGAATCTGCAGAGATTAAGACATCAGAGAATAAACCGTGACGCCAATAACGCTTTACAGCATTAGTAATCTCAGATCCAGGAATCTCTATTTCCTGCCCTACCTGCAAACCAGAAATACCAGTAAGCATATAGTCTTCATAACCCTCAACACCAGAGATGTTGATACCACCAATAGTACAAGTACGCGGAGTACCTGCATAAGAAATATCGGGGGTTAGAATTTTGTCCTGTGCTTGTGCATACAGTCCAAGGGTAAGACCCACTGTCAGTATAAAAATCTTCTTTATATTATTCATTCTAAAAGATGTTTCGAATCTTTAATTTATTATCTATAATTTACTTCTATGATTTATCTGATTCAACTTGTGCCTCAGTCTTGCCAAATCTTCGTTGGCGGGTCTGATAACTCAAAATCGCGTCCTGTAGATTTTCCTCTCCAAAATCAGGCCAATATGTTTCGCAGAAATACAGTTCAGAATAAGCTATCTGCCATAACATATAATTGCTTATTCTCAACTCACCACCTGTACGTATCAGCAAATCTGGATCTGGCATGAAACTAGTTTCAAGATGCTTACTTATCGTTTCCTCAGTAATCATTTTATCAACAACGCTCCTATCAAGTTGCCCTACAGCACATTTATCAATAGCTTCATCAACGATATCACGTACTGCCTTTGTTATCTCCCAACGACTAGAATAGCTCAAAGCAACAACCATTGTCATTGCATTATTGTTGATTGTATGCTCCATGGTTTCATCCAACTTAGTCTGCACTTCTTGTGGCAGTCGCTTTATATCACCGATAACCTTAAAGCGAACGTTGTTTTTCATGAATATTTCATCTTCAAGAGAACTCAGGACAAGTCCCATTAGTGCGCTTATTTCATCAGCCGGACGACTCCAGTTTTCTGTAGAGAATGTATATAGGGTGAGATACTTCACACCAAGACGCACGCATTCAGATGTAATCCTTCGCACTGCGTCAACACCTGCCTGATGACCAAAGCTTCGCGGCTTATCTTTCTCGGCAGCCCAACGTCCATTACCATCCATGATGATAGCAATATGCTCTGGTATTCGTGTCATATCCAATGATTTATTCATATATATAGTCTACTCTTTATTACATGTTGTACACTTTGGCATAAAACTATAAGTGATTGTGAATAGTAGTGATGAGTAGCAGTCTGTATTCTTAAACAAACCTGAGCTGTTGATACCGTAAGGATCCTTAACTCCATCAAACTTGTCACTTAACGAAAAATGCACAGCCCATTCGAGTCCTGCATTAAGTCTTTCACCTATTTTGTATTTAAGGCCCACTCCAAGTGGGATATTAGCTGTATAAACATTATTCGAACAATCGCAATATGTCACACCGACACCACCACTTATGAATGGCGTAAAACGTTTCGCACCGCGATAGTCATTTCCTGTGCCATAAGGCCAGAAATTATACTCATAAATGAGATTTGCGTCAGCAATCGAATTATTAAAACTATATTTTCCGTCAGCATATTCAGTATAATATGTATTAACATCTGCCGAACTACCTTTCAGCTTTCCGTATGATACGGCTAACTTCAATGCCATATAATGGTCAATATTGCGTCGTAACACCACCGCAAACATTGGTTTCAAGTCTTTGGTTATATTACCATTAAAATCACCCAAATATCCGATTAGCCCCAAACCGCCTCCGATTTCCATGCGATAGTCGTCATCAGTCTGCGCACTCGTTGAAGCAGCAGAGATAATCAGCATTATCATCAGAACGGTTTTTTGCATCTTATCAGATTAGTCTTTTTTCCAGTTCACCTGGTTTATGTGTCCTTTCCATATCTGTCCGCTTCCTCCACATATCAACCATACACAACTGTTATTGTCAGCAACCAGAGCAAAAGACGAAGATGCACATTTAAATCCAATCGGCAGTGACATCAGAGAGTCATTCTGCCATGTTATACCCTTATCATAGCTCATATAAAATTTAGAGAAAGCTGTCTCAGTACTTGCACCAAGTCCACTTCCACCAAATGCCATTATAGCATCTCCATATTTAACGGCCTGGAGATTAGTAAGACGTGGAGCTGGATATTTATTATCGTCTGTTATATTGTAATACGCCCAAGGTTGATTTTCACTTCCAGTGGCATTTTCCTCAACTTTTCCCCATACCATTGCATAAGCATCTGTAGAATAAGATGCGTCACGATTTCCTACAAGGACAAGATTATTAGTATTGTCATTAACTAAGGAAGCGAAACTAAGCATGTTCACATTATCTGTTGGAAGCAAAGTTAAAGCATCATCCATTACGTCAACTGTCCAAGTTGAACCGTCATCAACAGAACTTTTTATTCCACTTACACTTAGTGCATATAATTTTGTTGTTGTGCTTCCTACTAGTCTAGTAAGCGGTTCGTTGCTTACAGTCTCCCATGACTTGCCATCCTTACTTTTTATTACACTTCCGTTATTGTAAGTATATATATAATCACCTTTTACTATAAGACTCTTATAGGCATCTGTCGACATTGCTATATCTGGAGTAAGTTCGCTCCATCCAGTAATACTATTCTGTGAAGTTGCGAAAAGTTTTGCAACACCACCGTTATTTCCCATAAGAAATATCTGACTGTTCACAGCTACGCCTTTCATGACGGAAAGAGCTGCTATATTTTCGTTTACAGCCGAAGTAGCATCCCAATTGAAAGAATCCGCTACCTCTTTATGAACGTTCACGTGAACTTTATATGCACGATAAGCAGTACCTTCCTGATTATAAACACGGAATTCACGCGGAGTGCTGAAATTTACAGAATCAGTACTTGAATAATAGGCCAAAGTGTCACTAGTAAGGCTTTTTATTACAATACTTCCGCTGTTTTTTGATGAAACAGAACACAACACCTTTTTACCGTCAATGCCATAAGGCAGAGAATCAGGATTGTATATCTCACGTTTAGCCTGATCTATGTAAAACTTGTATCCACTACAACTAAGCGTGGTCTGGTATACACTGTCCTTACCCTTTGATGATGTAGTATGCTTATAATATTTAAGCGTACCAACTGAAAAACTTGTTATAGCGGTATCGCCATAATAAGTTGTTACCTCATTATCACTGTTTAAACAAGATGTAAAAACGAATATAGCTGAAAGCAGCGCTGCCAAGGATAATATATACCTCTTCATTACACTCTATTATATTATTAAATGCCACTAGGAAATACTTTCCCGTAGGGTTTTGCCTGCAAATTTAATCAGAATTCTGCAAATAGGGCAATAATTGTGTCCTTTATTATGTAAAATAATGATTATAAGAACGTTTTTTAAGTTTGTTTTACTTAAAAGCATTACTTTAAAGCGGTAAACGGTGATTAAATCATTCCGACAACACTTTATCCAAAACGAAGTGGCAGAATATCACATTAAATATAATAAGGTATAGAAAAAATAAAAAAGCTCGCTTCCCAAAGAAAGCGAGCTTAATATATAAAGTTTTAATCTTCTAAGATTATAGCTTTGGACCAGCAGCTACAAGAGCCTTACCAGCTTCATTGCCTTCATACTTCTTGAAGTTCTTGATGAAACGACCAGCAAGATCCTTAGCCTTAACTTCCCACTGACTAGCGTCAGAGTAAGTATTACGTGGGTCAAGGATGTTAGTGTCAACACCATTCAACTTTGTAGGAACTACGAAATCGAAGAATGGGATTGTCTTTGTAGGAGCTGCATCAATAGAGTGATCAAGAATTGCGTCAATAATACCACGTGTATCACGGATAGAAATACGCTTACCTGTACCATTCCAACCTGTGTTTACGAGGTATGCCTTAGCACCACTCTTTTCCATCTTCTTAACTAGTTCTTCAGCATACTTTGTTGGGTGAAGCTCAAGGAAAGCCTGACCGAAACAAGCAGAGAATGTAGGAGTTGGCTCTGTGATACCGCGCTCTGTACCTGCAAGTTTAGCTGTGAAACCAGAAAGGAAGTAATATTTAGTCTGCTCTGCGTTCAAGATAGATACTGGAGGAAGAACTCCGAATGCATCTGCTGAAAGGAAGATAACCTGCTTTGCAGCTGGACCCTGAGAAATAGGACGCTGAATATTCTTGATATGATAGATAGGGTAAGATACACGAGTATTCTCTGTAACCTTCTTATCTGCGAAGTCAATCTTGCCATCCTTGTCTACTGTTACGTTCTCAAGAAGAGCATCGCGACGAATAGCGTTATAGATATCAGGCTCTGAATCCTTATCAAGGTTGATAACCTTAGCATAGCAACCACCCTCGTAGTTGAACACACCCTTTTCATCCCATCCGTGCTCGTCATCACCGATAAGCTTACGCTTAGGATCTGTAGACAATGTAGTCTTACCTGTACCAGAAAGACCAAAGAAGATAGCAGTATTCTCGCCGCTCATATCTGTATTAGCAGAACAGTGCATAGAAGCCATACCCTTAAGTGGGAGGAAGTAGTTCATCATAGAGAACATACCCTTCTTCATTTCACCACCGTACCATGTATTAATGATAACCTGCTCCTTAGATGTTACGTTGAATACAGCTGCTGTCTCTGAGTTAAGACCAAGTTCCTTATAGTTAGCAACCTTTGCCTTAGAAGCATTGTATACAATGAAGTCTGGCTCCTGCTCAAAGTCAGCCTCACTCTGAGGACGAATGAACATGTTTGTTACGAAGTGAGCCTGCCAAGCAACCTCAACGATGAAACGAACCTTCATACGTGTGTCCTTGTGTGTACCGCAGAAACCATCAACAACAAAAAGCTTTGTATTTGAAAGTTCTTTCTTAGCGATTTCCTTTAATGCATTCCAAGTTTCCTTAGATGTGCGGTGGTTGTCGTTATGAAACTCATCAGAATCCCACCATACAGTGTCATGAGAATTCTCATCGTCAACGATGAACTTATCTTTAGGTGAACGACCTGTATAGACACCAGTCATTACGTTAACAGCGCCTAGCTCTGTCTCCTGACCTACCTCAAAACCTTCGAGACCTTCTTTTGTCTCTTCGTTGAACAACACTTCGAATGAAGGATTGTAAAGTACTTCTGTAGTACCTGTGATACCGTACTTTGCGAGTACAGACTTGTCAAACTTTGCCATTTTTCAAATGTATTTAAGTTGTGAAATAATTATTTCCTTAATTTTACCTTAAAATTCGACCGCAAAGATAACGAAATTGTATTGAATAACCAACTTTACACCATCAAAAATCATATAATAGAAAAATTTTTAGGTTAAAGAATTTAAAAAAAACACTGTATAAAAGACATTTGCAAAATAGACTTTGCAAAATAAATAGAATTGTCTAACTTTGCACAAATTATTATAAAACAACCTATGAAAATAGTAAATTTCTCAGAGCAAAACAGCATCATCAACCAATATATGGCTGAAATTCGCGATGTTGATTATCAGAAAAACAGATTACTGTTTAGAAACAACATTATGCGTATTGGTGAATTAGAGGCTTTTGAGCTCTCAAAGACATTGGAATACAAAGAAAAGGAAATTGCCACTCCATTAGGCATAACTAAGATTAATTTACCAACAGACAAGATTGTCCTTGCAACAATCTTCCGTGCAGGACTTCCTTTCCATAATGGATTCCTGAACATTTTCGATTATGCCGGAAATGCATTCGTAAGCGCATACCGTGAATATAGGGACGAGGAGCATCACGAGGTTGATATACATATAGAGTATCTTGCCACACCTAGTATTGACGAAAAAAGCCTCATCATCGCCGATCCAATGTTAGCAACAGGGGGAAGTATGGAACTTGGTTATAAGGCTTTTCTTACGAAAGGCACTCCTAAACATATTCATGTGTGTTGCGTAATTGCAACCCCTGAAGGCATCGAACATATAAAGAATACATTTCCCGAAGACAAAACCACGATTTGGTGCGCAGCCATTGATCCAGGAATGAATGAGCATAAATATATTGTACCAGGATTCGGTGATGCCGGAGACTTATGTTACGGAGATAAATTGTAAAGAATACGATTACAAAACGTGTTTTGTCTTTTATCAATCGGTAAAATATTTCTAAATGAAGTAACTGATTAGATTTTAAAAGACAAAACACGTTTTTGCAAATTAATATTTAAACGAGCTTCCACCAAGGAATTCTCTCAGCAACGATGTTGGCGGAATATCTCTGTTACTAATCGGCTGAAAATATTTAAGAAACTTCAGAAGCCTGTATGCTTCGCTATATTCATCACTTTTCTCAGGCACTTGCTCCAACAATGGTTCTGCTTGAGTTTTCAGCACAGCAAGTTCAAACAACATGGCAGTATTAAACATGGCATCAGCATTTTCCTGATACGGGAATATCCATTTGTTTTCACCAGCTCTTACTGAAGGCCATCTATGAATAGTTTCCATGGCAGTAACCCCACGGTATTTATAATCTCTGACTATTCGTCTCAACAAGCGATTATCCGTTGTTGGAATATAGTTATGGTCATCAAGTAATATTGTGGTAAGGGCAGATGCATACACTCGGTATTTATGTTCTTCTGGTATTTGCGAAGTAAGCTCTGGATTAAGTGCATGTATTCCTTCAACTACCAATACGTTATGCTCGTTCATCTTCAATTTCTTCCCACTTTTTTCACTTGTTCCTGATTGGAAATTATATTTTGGCAATTCTACTTCCTCGCCTCTGAACAAAGCATTAAACTGTTCGTTGATAAGTTCGAGATTCAGAGCGTATATACTTTCATAATCAAATTCGCCAGCAACATCCTTAGGTGTATGTTCACGGTTCACGAAATAGTCATCCAGACTTATTTGTAAAGGTTTTATTCCATTTGCCAGCAATTGTATTGACAGCCTTTTGCAAGTAGTAGTCTTGCCTGAAGACGACGGTCCTGCTAGCAATACCAACTTCACACCCTTGCGATTTGCAATTTCATCCGCTATCATGGCAATTTTCTTTTCCTGCAAAGCCTCACTTACATTGATAAGTCCAGTAGCATAACCATTTGTCACTGACTCATTGAAATCACCGACTGTGCGTACTCCCATAATATCTTGCCATTTATGATGCTCTTTAAATATCTCAAACATCTTATCTTGTCGAGTCATTTCAGGCAACACAGAAGGGTCTTTCATGGAAGGGATACGCAGCAAAAGCCCGTCATAATACTTTTCAAGTCCAAAAAGATACAGTTTTCTGGTATTGGTGAGAAGTGAACCATAATAAAAGTCAACATAGTCATCAATCTGATAATATGTTGTGTATAGTCTTCCGCTACTTTCCAAAAGTTTTACCTTTGCCTCATCACCACGGTCACGAAACATTTTTATCGCTTGTTCGCTTGGCACTTCATGTCTTGTAACTGGCATATGCTCATTGATGATTTTCTGCATACGTTTCCTTATATTGTCTACATCTTCAAGTCCTACAGAATGTCCAAGTTGCAGATTTACATAATATCCATTAGATACGGGAATATCTATAATAACATGGCTCTTGGAATAAATATCATGAACAGCTTTGCACAATACGAAAAACAAAGTACGCGTATAGTTACGCGATGCTGACGCCGAGTGCATATCAAGAAATTCAACATCCTTGCTATGATACACCCTAAAATGCATTCCTTCAACCTTATTATTCACTCTTGCACATATAGGTCCGAATGGCATATCAATATTAAATTGGGAAAAAACATCAGAAAGTGTGCTTCCTATTGCCACGTTTTGAGTTTTTTTATTATTTTTGCAACGGATTTGTATTACTTGTTTCATAGTTTGACATTTAATATATATAATAATGCTAACTTAACTGTTATAACATCTATCCTCCAAAGGTATAAAAGTTTTGCATCTCCACAAAATTTAGACATTACAAATTAAAGAAATTATGTCGATTTGGATATTTTTTAAACTTATTGGTTCGCTTGCACTTCTTATGTTCGGTATGAAGTCTATGAGCGACAGTTTACAGAAGATGGCTGGTCCCCAACTTCGTCACGTATTAGGAGCTATGACTACCAACCGCTTCACAGGAATCCTTACCGGCACATTCATTACCGCCGCAGTACAGAGTTCTACCGCAACAACAGTAATGACAGTGTCATTTGTTAACGCAGGACTTCTAACACTTGCACAGGCAATATCGGTAATTATGGGTGCAAACATAGGAACCACCCTCACAGCATGGATAATGAGTGCAGGATTCTCATTCAACATTACCGATTTTGTATGGCCGGCTTTCTTTATAGCCATACTACTAATCTACTCAAAAAAGCGGAAGATTCTCGGCGATTTCATTTTCGGAGTATCATTTATGTTCCTTGGTTTGGGAACTCTAAGACAAACTGGCATTGACATGGACTTGGCTCACAACCAACCAGTATTGGCTTTCTTCACATCATTTGACCCAAACAGTTTCACTACTACATTGGTATTCCTATTGATAGGAAGTGTACTAACTATGTGCGTGCAGAGCTCAGCAGCCATAATGGCTATAACAATGATTCTGTGTTCCAACGGTGTATTACCAATATATCAAGGTATAGCACTCGTAATGGGTGAGAATATCGGAACGACCGTCACGTCAAACATAGCCGCACTGACAGCAAACACGCAGGCTAGACGAGCCGCCTTTGCCCACATGCTCTTCAATATGTTTGGTGTATTCTGGGTACTTTGTATCTTCAAGCCATTTATCGATATGGTTTGCGGGTTTGTAGGATATGACGAGACTATCACAAAAGCCGATCCAAATTTTCTTGCTAACACTGCTAGACTAAGTTTTGTTCTTGCTGCTTTCCACACCACATTTAATGTAGCCAACACTTTGGTCCTTGTAGGTTTCGTACCTCAAATGGAGAAAATTGTATGCAAAGTTATAAGGCCAAAGAAGCAGAATGATGAAGACGACTTCCGCCTGAGATTCATCCAGACTGGTATTATGAAAACCGCTGAGTTGAGTGTACTTGAAGCACAGAAAGAAATATCCAGCTTTTCTGAACGCATACAAAGAATGTTTGGTATGGTGCGTGACCTTATTAATGAGAAAGACGAAAAAAAATTACTTAAGATTTTCAGCCGTATTGAGAAATATGAAGGTATCAGCGATAACATGGAAATAGAAATCGCTAAATATCTTGACCAGGTAAGCGATGCACATTTAAGCGACGATACCAAGGCAAAGATTCGTGCCATGCTACGTGAGATAAGCGAGATAGAAAGTATCGGAGACAGTTGCTATAACATTGCACGTACGATAAATCGCCGTGCAATAGATAAAGAGGATTTCACCACTCAGCAATACGAGCATATACACCAAATGTTTGAGCTAACAGATAGTGCCCTTGCACATATGAACTATATGTTCTCTCACAACAAGGAAAACATTGATGTAAACCGTTCTTTCAATATTGAAAATGAAATCAACAACTTTCGCAATCAACTGAAGACACAGAACATCAATGATGTAAATTCTCATGAGTATACTTATGCCATAGGAACAATGTATATGGATATCATTCAGGAATGTGAGAAGCTCGGCGACTATGTTGTAAACGTTGTTGAAGCACGTATGAACACTCGTCAGCACTACGTATAAAAGAATTGGTTCATCCGGTTGGTCGGATGAACCAATTTTTGTTTTTAGGATAAAAGTGACGATAATTACCAAACTACACCACTTTTTTGCGATTTTTTCTCAATTATGCTATTTACATAATACGCATTTATGGGATAAAACTAAAAACATAACTTTAAAAGAAAGATGGGACATATCACACAATGATATGCCCCATTTTAATATAATTAAATCTATGATTTTTAAACGTATTGCATAAGTATGTCCCATACTGCAACAATATGGCATATACTACCTGCCAGCACAAAGAAATGGAATACGGTGTGCATGTATTTTCTTTTGTTTATACTGTAGAACACAGCTCCTGTTATATAGCAGACACCTTCTGCGATTATCCATTCTAAGGAAGCTCCATTTAAAGCATCTACCAACGGTTTGAAAGCAACGAACACGCTAAGTCCCATTCCTACAAAAGCGATAGTCTCAAGATTGCTATGATCCTTTAGGTTTACGAAACTTATTATCGTACCTATTATCGCACATCCCCACATAAAGCAGAATATCGCTAGTCCCCAATATCCTTGATTACGTAATGCTATAAGAGCTATAGGAGAGTAACTTCCGGCAATATGCCAATATATAGCTGAATGATCCCATTTACGCAATCTTTCTTTCCATTTGCTCCAGGCTGATAAAGAATGATATAATGTGGACGCAACATAAGAGCATAACATCCCAACGAGATATAATACCACTCCGGCTGTAGCCCATCCGTCATGGGCACGAAAGCACCATATAAGGAATATCACTCCAAACACTACGCCTAAGACAATACCTCCGGCATGGCTCCATGAGTTCCAGAGTTCTTCCTTATGGTTGAAATGTATCTTTACATTCATAATAATTTGTTATCTTTACACTATTACGTGCAATTAATTCTTTTTAGAATTGATTTTACCAACATTTCCTGTACGCTTCAGTACTCCCCATGTCTGTAATTCTCCCTTTATTGCACGCTTGAAACTCTTGAATAGAACAACATACATTATCCAACGATATGCAAAGCGCTGAGGTATTATCCACAACAACACTCGCAACGGCTGTTTTTCGAAGAGATAAGCTGCAACGGAGACGCTACAGTCCACTGCTGTGAACATAAGATAATATATGAATATCTGCCATGCATTACCACTGAACAAACCGAAAATCATGAACAGATCGGCAAGTGGTGAGAAAGTTGGTATGATAAACTGGAATATCAGCATATTAGGCAAAGCCCAGAATCCTAGTCCTTTATATTTCTTTACCATCAATGCATCACGGTTTTTCCAGAATGTCTGCATAACTCCAAAAGTCCAACGCACACGTTGTTTCATGAACTGCTTTATATGCTCTGGTGCTTCCGTCATTGCTACAGCACGATTCTCGTTTTCTATTAAATATCCCGCACGGCTAATTCTTATTGTCAAGTCACAGTCTTCAGCCAAAGTATCGGTAGTCAGTCCTCCGGCATCTTCTATTGCTTTTTTGCGGAATGCCCCAATAGCACCAGGAACAACAGTAATAGCATTTATTGCTGCATAAGCCATACGGTCAAAATTCTGACTCGTTGTATATTCTATAGCTTGCCATTTTGTTAACATATTACGTTGATTTCCTACTTTCACATTACCAGCAACCGAGCCAACTTTTTCTGCTCCTGGGCGCAGGAAGTGTGACATAAGCAGTGATACTACATTAGGATACAATTTGGTATCTGCATCTATGCATACAAGATAATCTGCGTCAGTGTGTGAAATACCATAGTTCAATGCCGATGCCTTACCACCATTAGGCTTTGTAAGTATCACCATTTTAGGATTGTCACTAAATGCATCGCATACGCATTTATAAGTATTGTCCTTACTACCATCGTCAACAAATATTACATTAAAATTAGGATAATCCTGATTTAGTAGATTTTCCAATGACGAAACAGCATCAACTTCCTCATTGTAGGCAGGTACAATGATAGAGACCTTTGGTGCATCAGATGTTATATTCACATCTTGTTGCAGCAGCTTTTCCTTGCGCCGTTCCTTTATTGTTAGACATACCATAAACAGCAATCGCCCAATACCCAGAATGATAAAGATGATAAACATTGCAGTTAGGAACTGTATTATATCATATGTAGCAGTAACAAGACCCAGATTGGCTTGCATTGCATAATACTCTTTTCCTTTTTCAACATTAGGCATCAATTGGTCACGTTTCTTTTGAAGAATATCCTCCAACGTAACAAACTTATAGCCTCTTTTTTGGAAATACTCTATAATACGCGGCAAAGCCTTTATTGTCTCTTTTCGTGTATCTCCACCAGCATCATGCAATAAAATCACATGGCCTGCGCCTTGCTTAACTTGCTTAACAATTCTGTTAAATATTTGGTCTGCGGTTATTCTAGGTTCCCAGTCTTCTGGGTCTATGCTCTCACCAACATCAATATAGTTTTGCTCTCTTGCCAAAACAACAGGTACAAGTTCCTCCATGTTTGCCGGTTCACTGTCGGCATTATAAGGTGGGCGGAAAAGTATTGTGGTATGTCCTGTAATACATTCGATAAGAAGTCGAGTCAGTTTCAGCTCCGCAAAGGTTCTGTTAGGTGAAACATTGGCAACATTCTGATGAGAGAAAGTGTGGTTACCCACAAGATGCCCTTCATCGTATATGCGCTTTACCAAAGGAACATTACGTTCTGCCTGTATTCCTACTACAAAGAAAGCAGCATGCAACTTATACTTCTTCAATATATCAAGAACCTTTGGAGTCCAACGATAATCTGGTCCATCATCAAAAGTCAGCAACAGTTCCTTGTCACCAGCTTCACCATATTTCATTATCTGATATGAAGTAGGAATCTTAATATAATCTTCTTCAGCGACAAGGCTGTTTGTACTATCCATCACAAGTTTTATCTTTCCCTGTTTAGGAGTTTTCTTAACATCCAGAATCTCACCATCACCAAGATAGTTAATGCCGCTATTGAGTTTTACTTCCTCAAATTCATGCTGTCCAACTTTTCCAAGTGAACTACTTTGCATGTCATTACCATAATATTTCCATATACGATTATCCTCACTTCCCATACGCCAAAGTCCAAAACCAGCAAGTCCGTATTCTGAACCAAAACGCATCACGTTAAATGTTGTGGCAGCATCTGTGAAATATACCTGATGCAAATAATCTCTTTCATCACGATATGCAAAGTCAAGATTATATGTATTGTTATCAAAATTGATTTTTGATCCGCTTTCCGCAGCTTTAGCTAAAGCTCCCTGATAATCAAGACTGACGTTACCATTAGGATTCTTGCTCCAATCATATCCAAATGCAGCAAGACCTAATATGATTTTATTGTTTGGAACATTGAGTGCTGTATGATCTAAAGCGGCCTCTATCCATTTTTGTGAAGATACAGGACCAGCATCACTTGACTGAGAATACTCATCATAAGCCATTAAGACCAAATAATCAAGGTATTTGGCTAATTCTTTGTAATTATAGTCGTCGTTAAATGGCTCAACATCCTCTGTGACCAGAAGACCGTTATTATGCATCGTAGTAGTCAGTTCCTTGATAAATGTTATCAAGTATTCATCACTATTTTCTGTTAATTCCTCAAAGTCAATATTTATTCCAACGAAATTATTTTTCACGCATTGGTATACAATACTGTTAATTAACTTACGTCGTTTCATCGGATTATGAAGAATACGACTTACAACATCGCCACGGAAAGATTTATCAATATTATTCGTAAGCATCGGCATAATAGGTACGCCGCTCTTATGCATCAAAGCAAGTCCTTTATTATCAGCCTTCATCTTGATGCCGTCTGTTTTTGGATCAAGAAACATCCACTCAGGCATAACCAGATTAAGATTATGAATATTTTGACGCAGAGAAGCATACGACTTCGGATCCCAAGATACATAGAATCCAGCACGTATTCCTGCAGAGAAGTCAGTCCAACTGTCTACATTCTTCTGAATAAGAGAATCACTACGCCCGCCAAAACGTCTCAATTTACCTAGCCTTCTCATCTTCTCCTGTGCATAGTTATTATGCAACTTCTTTTCAGATATAAATGAGCGGAATCCTTTATATTCACGCGAGTATTTTGTTTCTTGCAAGAATGGCTTTGATGCCGTCATTGCACTCTTGAAATCCTGACGGAAAGGAACATTTGGAATATGATCAATAATAAACATTGTAATAAATATTGCAATGAATATTACTGCTATGAAGACAAAAACTCTGATTGTCCACTTAAATTTCATCCACCTTGACTTATTTTCTGTCTGAAAAACTTGCTTATTCATATAATCTATTTAATAAATCGTCACAAAGATACACTGTTTTTCCCCATTATTCCAAGATTTGAATATAATTAACTAAACTTTATTAATGATTTTCGGGCTACATTGTTTATACCATTTCAATTGAATATCAATATACTTTAATTTTAATTGCAATTAATAAATTTACGCTATTTGCAACATTGTTTGCAACATTTTTTCATTAACCAACGTCTAAACATATAAAATTGATTAATATATGACTAAAAGAATTACAATCACATTATTGTTCATAATATCAGTATGCTGCTTAAACGCAAAGACATACTCTATTAAAGGTAAGTTGATTTCATGTAAAGACATTGTTGATTATGCATCAGTGATTTTACAAAAGCAAGACTCTTCATTTGTTTCAGGAGTAATATCAGATAAAAATGGACAATTCATTTTTGATAATATAAACAATGGAGACTACAAAATTGTTATAACCAGTATCGGCTATAATGACAAAAATATAGATATTAAACTTCAGAATGATAATCTCGAACTTGGTAATATATCGATGCTATCAGCAGCACAGCAACTAAACAAAGTTGTTGTACATGCTGCAAAAGTTATCAGGACCTCTGACAAACAAGTTGTAATACCTACAAAATTTCAGATTAAAGCCTCAACTAATGGGGTTGAATTGTTAAGAGCTATGCAACTGAGCCGCTTACATATCAATCCTATTGACAACACAATATCGTCTTCAGCACAAGGAGAAGTACAGACTCGAATAAATGGAGCAAAGGTCAACATACAACAGATACAGGCACTCAGACCTGAAAACATTCAAAGGATTGAGTATCACGATAACCCGGGTATGAAATATGGGCAAAACGTTGCTTGCGTTATAGACTACATAACAAAGCGCCCTACTTCAGGTGGAACGTTGTCTCTTGAGAGTCGCCATTCTCCTTTCGACGGATGGGGAGAGGATCAACTATCAGGATCATATAATAAAGGAAAGTCTGAAATCGGTGCATTTGTATGGATGAGTTATCGCGACCTTCATCAATGGCGTAATAATACAGAAACTTTCAACTATCAAGATGGAACTTCATTTACACGTAGTGAAAATGGAGAACCAGACAAACTTAAAGAAAACAGTGTATATGGTAATATATACTATAATTATAAGAATGGAGACAAATGGTATATCAACACCACCTTGAATCTTGATAATTATGAATTGAAAACAAATACAAGGAGCACTTTATTTCCAATTAATGACAGAAATGATTTCGTGAACATGCTTGATATCAACAATAACAATAAAACACGCCCTTGGCTAGACATATATTTCCAACGTAACTACGACAATAATCGCACGCTGATTTTCAATGTAGTCGGTACTTATATTCACAATAATATACTCAGGAACTACACAGAAGACAAAAATGCACAAACTCAAACTGAAATAAATTCTATAACTCGAGGTAATAAATATTCTGTTATTGCCGAAGCTATATATTCTTTGGGACTAACTAAAAACGGTAGTTTGAGCTTTGGACTAAGCGGGAATCAGGCTTATACAAACAACGACTATACAGGAACTGTTACCCAAACAACGAACATGCACGATGGATATGCACGTAGTTTTGCTGAATGGAAACATAATATTGGCAAATTCAATTATTCTTTTGGTGCATACTTATCTTATATATGGATGCTTCAAGGTCCAAACAAAATGTATCAGGTAGAATGGTATCCTAAGGCAAGCATGAGCTATACAATTAATGACAAGTCATATATAAAGGTAAGTGGAGAACGTTCATATAGCACTCCTAGCTTGGGAGACATCAGTAATGTTGAACAAATTATAGATTCTTTACAGATACGAAGAGGTAATCCTAATCTAAGTGTCAGTCATACATGGATGACTAATTTATATTATGAATGGCGCAATGACATTTTCAATGTAAACTTTAATATGAATTATCAATATCAGCAAAATCCTGTAATGGAAGAAACTTTAAGAGAAGGTAATAAATTCATACGTACACAGCAAAATCAGAAAAGTTGGCAGAGCCTAAATCCAGAAGTACAGATTGAAGTCGGTCCGCTATTTAAACTTTTTACATTTAATGTTACTACAGGCATGAACTATTATGATAGTTATGGTTTCACCTATCATCATTGTTACACCAATTGGTATTATGATATAGAAGCGATGATGCAATACAAAAATCTGACCTTACTTCTGAAAGGCAAAAACCATTGTAACTCATTTTATGGTGAAACAATGACATCAGGCGAAAGTATAATAATGGCAATGGCAAAATATAAAATAAAGAAGGTATCTTTGGGCTTGATGGTCTTTAATCCATTTTCAAGCAGAATGAGCTATAACCGACCTACAATAAACTATAATAGCTTTGCTCCAAGTCATCAAACAATGCATATACGTGAAAGTGCGCGCCTTATTGCATTAACACTTAACTGGGACATCAGTTTCGGACGAAAATATGATGGCGGACACAAACTGCGCAACAACGAGGATAAAGACAGCGGAGCTATAAAAAATGGCAAGTAATAACATCTAGATTTACAAACATTCATAAATAGCTTGATTAACAAAATGTTTTTTTGTACCAAACTTTCATTTTAACAAAAATAATGGTTAAATCCATTTATTTTAAAGAATATTCAACATCTATTTATCATTTTATTAGATTTTATTGCTATTTTTGTGCGCATGTTGAGATTCTTTATATTAGGATTTCCGTGGCGCTAAGATAAATGAATTTTCGACAGGCTTATACTCAGACGTACAATAAGTTCGTCTGAGTATAAACAATATTAATTATTTCGTTGCGGAAATATGTTTTTAACTATAATAAGATAATATCAAATGGATTTAACTAACGTAAAGCCAGCAGATGGCAAACTAGGGATTATGGTAGTAGGATGTGGCGCCGTAGCTACTACATTTATGACAGGCGTATTAATGGTTCGCAAAGGCCTTGCAAAACCAGTTGGTTCAATGACGCAGTATGATAAAATTCGTGTTGGAAAGGGCTCCGACAAAAAGTATCTACACTATTCAGACATTGTACCACTTGCAAAACTTGACGACATCGTTTTTGGAACATGGGATACTTATCCACAAAATGCTTACCAAAGCGCTATATACGCAGATGTACTCAAAGAAAAAGACATCAATCCTGTTCGTGAGGAACTTGAGAAAATAATTCCTATGAAAGCCGCCTTCGACCACAACTACGCAAAACGTCTAGACGGTGATAACGTAAAGGACTGTAAAAATCGTTGGGAAATGATGGAGGCCATACGTAAAGATATACGCGATTTCAAAGCAAATAACAACTGCTCACGCATTGTTGTTATCTGGGCTGCATCAACAGAAATATACGTTCCTGAGTATGAACCAGTACATGGAACTTTGGCTTCTCTAGAAAAAGCTATGAAAGATAACGACCGAGAACATGTAGCTCCTTCTATGTGCTATGCTTATGCTGCACTTGCAGAGGGTGCTCCTTTTATTATGGGTGCTCCTAACACTACGGTTGACATTCCTGCAATGTGGGAAATGGCAGAGAAAACTAAGATGCCTATTTCAGGTAAAGACTTCAAGACTGGGCAGACACTTGTAAAGAGTGGTTTTGCTCCTATTATAGGAACACGTTGTCTTGGACTTAATGGTTGGTTCTCTACCAACATCCTCGGCAATCGTGACGGTCTTGTCCTTGACGAGCCAGCAAATTTCCGCACAAAGGAAGTCAGCAAGTTGTCAACTTTGGAAACTATTCTTAAGTCTGACAGCCAGCCCGACCTATATGGCAACGTTTATCATAAAGTGCGTATCAATTATTATCCTCCTCGCAATGACAACAAAGAAGGTTGGGACAATATTGATATCTTCGGATGGATGGGATATCCTATGCAGATTAAGATTAATTTCTTGTGTCGCGATTCTATTCTTGCAGCACCATTACTTCTTGATCTAACTTTGCTCAGTGATCTTGCCGCACGTGCCGGTCGTTTTGGAATACAACGTTTCTTGAGTTTCTTCCTGAAGAGTCCTATGCATGACTATACAAAGGGCGAAGAAGCTGTCAACAACTTATTCCAACAATATACAATTCTCAAAAATGCTATCCGTGAAATGGGTGGCTACGAAGCTGATGAAGAAGTAGATTAATTAGTTATACTTTATCATTATAAAAGACTTGGGATACTATATGAACCCCGAAAGTTTGACAAAAAGCTTTCGGGGTTCATTTCATTTAACAAAAATGATAAATACGATGCAACTATGAGAACAAACTGTGCGTCTTTATAAAATTATTAAAGAAAAGATTGCCTATTATATAGATGGTAGTAAAGAATGCTTTTGTATTGATTAAAAAACAATATAGATCTGTAGCATAGCAAGAGGCTAACGTTGTTAGATAAGAAAATTCGACTATAAGAAGCTACGTTATTGGGATATTGTGCACCTCAAAAGACTTATTACTACGGTTATAAGTAGCATACAGTATGTGAGATAAGTGAAGCTATTCTTTTGACTTGACAAAAGCAAGTGTTCATGATATCAGGAATTAAAACGAGGCCGAATACAAATATCACAGTTGTAGCATCTTCTGAGATCATAGCAATATCTGTACCGGCATACAGCTTAATTCGATTGAAACGCAAATATCAAATTGAAAATTTCCTATAGACTAATCCAAAAGAACAGCAAACCCATATTTATTCCATTGGCTAAAGTCAGAAAAAAAATAAAAACGGTATCCAATCAAAGGTGCCATCAATTTATGATTGACCAAAATTATACAAAAGAAACAACGGGATTGTTTACTTGAATTATATGGAAAATCAGGACTCTTACAATCCTAAAATTGTATCAATTACATTAACAACAAACCAATTGGGCAAATTAAATATACACTAATTTAATCCCGCCAGCAGACATCTCTATCTTTTATATAGAAGACATGCTGATTATCAGCGAGTTGAGAAGCTCTTTTTACAACTTTTTCCAAACATACAAATAAAAAAAGGAAAGATAATCTTTCCTTTTATAAACCTATTTTATTTCTGTGTTAAAAAAATGAGACTACATTATCGGATAAAGATTTAAAGATTTCTTTTACCTGTAAATTATTTAACGACTCTATAGATTCTCCTTTCTCAGACTGCTGACCAATATCTTGTACCATTGGTATGTGACATAACAAAGGAACATTAAATTCTTCAGCCAAAACCGTTCCTCCTTTTTCGCCAAATAAATAATATTTTTCGTTAGGATGTTTCAATGGCGTAAACCATGACATATTCTCTATCACACCAATAATTGGAACATTAATCTGATTGTTTGCAAACATGTCAGTGCCTCTGCGTGCATCATTTAAGGACAATATCTGAGGGGTAGTTACTATAATTGCTCCATCTATTTGAAATTTTTGCATTATTGTTATTTGTACATCTCCTGTGCCTGGAGGAAAATCTACGATCATATAATCAATATCACCCCAATTAGTTTGTGTGAATAATTGAGTTATAGCCTTTGACACCATAGGACCACGCCATATTACAGATTTATCTTTATCAATGAAAAAACCTATAGAATTTATTTTAACGCTATATTTTTCAACAGGTTCCATCATATTATCTGCAAGTGAAGAATTACTCAAACCAGGTCGCTCATTTTCTATTCCAAAAATTTTTGGAATTGATGGACCATATATGTCTGCGTCAACAAGCGCTATCTTCTTTTTTTGCAAAGCAAGCGTCATTGCGAGATTTGCAGCAACAGTTGACTTTCCAACACCACCTTTACCTGAAGCTACTACTATTATTTTTTTTACTCCATTAATTTTATTCTTTTCTTTTGCTTCCATAATGATTTGTTTATAATTTATATGTTTGCCCTTACTAGACACATTTTTAAAGTTTCTATATGTTGTGTAATCTTTCTGGTCACATGATTAGATATATGAAACAAGTTTTTTTATGTAAGTTCCACTTCCTTCTGATTTGTTAACGCATACTTTTTAATATAGAATTTTATCTTCTGAGACGTCTTGATTCTCATAATAAATATTGATAACTAAAACTTTGTTGAAATAAAGTATTCTTCCATCTACTTTATGACGCTACATTTATATTGTTATATATTAACGAAAATAGAATCGAACTTTACAGGCTGTCTCACCATTTTCCTTACAGTATTCAACATATTTCGATTGATCATCCATTTTATTAGTTATAAGAGTCAGATGATCATTTAATGATGTTTCCTGTCCATACTGCACCTCTATTTTATTCAAGAAATGATGTAGATATAATTCTGAGGGAAATAGATCAAGAGCATGTTCTATATATTTGATGCTGTTCATATGCTGATTGATATCTATATCACAAAATTTGACATCAAGACTAGAATGCTCAGGAAATTCACTTAACTTGATACGCTTTTTATCAAAAGAAAGATTATTTGTTCTTTCATTTACAATCAGAGTCAAATCGGAACCAAACATATTAACGAGATTTACAGTCTGACGCGTCTTAGCATTAATTAATGCCCATACTGAAAAAGCAGTACCAATTACCTTTGAATCATCGTTCATTATTACATATTCACGATTAATAAAAGAATGGTACACTTTACTAACCCACGTTTCTATTTTAAAAGTCTGTCCTTTGTGTATTGGTTCGTCAAGATTAACTATTAAACGTGTGATAACCCACATATAGTAATTATTGTCATATCTACCCATGCCGATTCCAAGATTCATAGAATGTGAATTTGAGCAGTTTAATATAAATCTACCTAATGCTCCCCATGCAAGAGTTCCTGTCTGGTCGGCATAGAAATCATCAACGACAAATGTATAAGTACATACACGATTATTCATATATTATTTTAAATAAAATGATATTTATGCATTATTTAATTTACTATCTGAGATAAAGCTATTTTAAGTTTTTCAGATACAATAGAATTAGGGCTATATTCAAATATAGTTTGTCCAGCAACTATAGATTTAACCATCTCCTCAGAAAAAGGTAAAGTTGCAATTACTGATATATGCTCTATTTCACACCAATGAATGATTTTACTTGATATTTCATAATTTAAAGTGTATTTATTAATAATTAAATATATAGGTATATCATAATGATGGAGTAACAGAACAACACGCTTTAGGTCTAAAAAGCCTGATATAGATGGCTCTGTAACAACTACAATTTTGTCAACACCTATAATTGTAGAAATGACGGCGCATCCTATTCCTGGAGGGCCATCGAGGATGATAATATCACTATGATCTCTATCTGCTATATCACGGCTAAGTTGCCTTAATTCATTAACCATTTTTCCAGAGTTTTCCTCACCTGGCGCCAATCTTCCACTTACCAGATTACCATATTTGGTATTACCAATATAGATACAACTCTTGTCATTGTTTTCCATCTTTATTGCAGATACTGGACATTCACGTGCACAAAGTTGACAACCGTCACAACTGATTTCATTAATAACAGGAAAATCATTTGCTATTTGTATTGCATCAAAGCTACAAATCTGTGAACATCTTCCACATTTAACACATAATTCTTTGTTAACGACAGCATAACTACCCGATATAAAAGAATATTTATTTTCCCAAACTGGGCTGAAGACCAAGTGTAAATTAGATGCATCAACATCACAATCTACAGCTACCACATTTGATAACATTGATATAAATGCAGCACTTATACTTGACTTTCCACTTCCACCTTTACCACTAATTACAGCTATTTCCATCAAAATGTGTAAAATTTAAGTTAGACATCTCATTAACCAGTCTTTCAAACAGGTTGTTAACTTCTGGAAGATGATCAACAATAAGCTCCCCTTTGGAATAAAGTTCGGCTATTTTCTGTTCATAAGGTATTTCTGTCAACAGACAATAATTGTTGGATGCAATATAATCATAAACTCCATTATCCCCTAATCCACTGCGATTTACAATAATACCAAAAGGCTTATTCATGAGCTTAAGAGTTTCTATCGTTTGTTTTAAATCACTTAAACCAAATGGAGTAGGTTCTGTTACTAAAATCACATAATCTGAATTTAGTACAGTTTGCATAAAAGGACAAGAAGATCCTGGAGGAGAATCATATATGATATATTGATATTCAGAAATATCGAATATTGCTTTTGCAGCTTTTATAGTAGATATCGCCGAATGATTTCCTATTTCCATTCTTCCTTCAGCTAGACAAACTTTATCTTCATGGGAATATTGCGAAACCATACCAACTTTTTTAGATGAAGAATTTATAGCTCCTGACTTACAAGCAAAACTGCAAGCATGGCAACCATGGCATAAGTCTTCTAAAACCTTTATATAATGTGATTCCTGCTCGCAAAAGATAGCATTATAACTGCAATACTCTGCGCATTTTCCACAAAAAATACATTTACCGGTATCAATTGTCGGACGATATTCTTTTACTTCTATCTCATTTTGTAAACGGTGTGAAATAAAATTAATAACATTGGGCTCTTCCACATCGCAATCAACTAAAGCGACAGATTTATTTTTTTTAAATAAGATACGAAATAGGTTAGAGGCAACTAGAGTTTTACCAGTTCCACCTTTACCACTTGCTACAGCTATTATCATTTTTTTTCAATAATGTTATCTAATGATTAATGTCATTCCACTGTACATTTTATGAACAGAATCTCCTAAAACCCTTTTTAATTCACAATATGCTTTTTTCCCTGTACAATGCCCCGTATATAAAACCATATCTGGATAATAATTTTTAATGGCTTCTGCTATCATCCGCACATCATCTTGTTTCCCGTCTTCAATATCAACAAGATGCAATCCTCCAATAAATGCAGCTATATTTGATATGCCTGTAGAATGAATACATGACTCAATGATGTTTAAGATACCTCTATGCGAACATGAAGACATAATAACCAAAGATTTATTGATAGTTATAGCTAAGGATATCTCATCATCAGCGAGATAAGGTTTTTCGCCTTCACCTTCATCAACAAAAAGGAATTTGTCTCCTTCAGGAAGAGTATAAGATTCTTTTCTGCAGAAAACTAATTTTATACTCTGAGAGAGTTGGTAGTCTTCTGCCAGATATACAAAACGAGACCGATATTCGTTAAGAACACTTTTGTGAGGACTCAGGTCCACAACAGTGTCATGTCTATTTGATGAATAAATATATTTTTGAATTTTTTCGGATGCGAATACATTTGCCTTATTATTCTGAAGAAGAAAGGACGATAACCCCCCAGTATGGTCTGCATGACCATGTGAAAGTATTAAAGAATCGATATCTTGCACATTTAAGCCCATTTTACATGCGTTTACCAACCAACGACCTGAAGCACCAACATCAAACAAATACTTCGAAGATTCATCTTCAAAGTAGATTGACAGTCCGTGTTCTGACAACAAATCAGAATTCGACTTTGAGTGATTATTATCTATTAAAACTTTAAGTTTCATATTTTAAAATAAGAAGTGCTTCATAACTACTCATGGCATTTGCAACTATGAAAAGCACTTCTGTTTTAACTAAAATACATCTAAATACACTATATTATTTTTTATCATCATGATGATGATTGCAACTATTTACACCACTTTTCAATACACCTTGAATATAATCATTAATTAATTCTTTTGGTTTCTTCACTGGCACTCCAATCAATAGATCTATTTCTTCATTTTTAAACAGGCTTTGGGCACTCTCGCCCATTCCTCCTGCAATTACACATGATACGCCTTGTGCCTTAATCCACTTAGGGTATAAACCAGGTTGATGCTCTGGAGGTGTTATTTCAATCTCATTCTTGATTTTAGCATCATCTAACGTGACTATATAAAATTTCTCACAATGGCCGAAATGGGCACATAACATACCGTTTTCCATAGGTACTGCAACTTTTTTTTCCATATTGATTTAATTTATTTATAATTACTACTATAACATGAATTTGTCATATTACTATTAATTAAGCATTGAGACTATATGGCTTCAGTATACTAACTTTTTTATGAACCAGCGACTCTTTATCCGATACAAATATAATGAACTATTGTTCATAACAAAAACTATCTACAAAACTTTAACATCATTTAAAGAAAGCCTTTGCTAAAATCAATACATTTAATAATTCTATCATCATTTGGTATATTCTACTAAAATCATTTATATACAATTACATAAAAAACATCATAAATTGGAGGAAAAGCATATTTTGCTTTCTTGCAACCAATCTATGATGTTTTGAGATATAATTAATTTAGCTTTACCTAAATTTTCTTTAATAATATATACTTGTTTGTATTATAAACTACCAATCTTAAAACCTATATAAAAAGTACGTGGTATAGTAGGACCATATATATACGCAGGATCGCGGTCTATTCCTTTATCAAAATCGTCTTGGAATGAGTTGAATAAATTTTTCATTCCGGCAAACCACTGCATATTAACACCAGTACATAATTTCATATCATAATAGAATTTCAGTCCTGCATCGAAGAAAACGTTTGAATGGTGAAGTGCTTCAGAATTATCTTTGTAACCTTGATGATAAGGAACAAACATTTTTCCAGTATAGTTTCCTGTGGCAGACATGCCTATGCGTGGGAAGAACTTCCAGTCTATTGTAAAAAAACCATATGAGTCTGGGGTACGATAAAAATCTTTTTTATTAAAATTATCTGCCTGTACTTCATCATACTTACTAGACTGAACTGTAAATCCTGAATTTAAAGACAGAGTTTTTGTTGGGAATAATTTAAGCTCAATATTTACTCCCTCCACTTTTGCTCCTTGTTTTGCATTAGTTCGTGTATAAGTTACGACCCCTTTATCATCCATTTCACCTACTATATTTTGAAAAGGATTTTCTAACTTTGTATAAAATCCTTCTATCAGAAGACTTGTATAGACCCCTCCTATATTCTTATTAAAATCTAGCGACAGAGTCATACTATTACTATTTTCCTGTTTTAAATTCGGATCATTTTTATGAATCACCTGTATAGCTCCAGAAGTATTTACATGAAGGTCTTCGTCAAACACCTGAGGAGCACGATATCCCCTTGAATATCCTCCCCTAACTTGCAGATAAGGCGTTATATCATACATCAGGTTTGCTCTAGGGATGAAAACATTACCAGATTTGTTCAACTTGGAATCCTGAGCATCCGATATTGAATAGCGCTCAAGACGAGTTCCTGCGAGAATTTTAAGTTTACCAAATTTTATTTCATACTGAGCAAAACCTCCTAAAGTTTGAAGGGATTGATCTGTAATGAGACGATTGCTTACATGCCCAACTTCTATTATTTTATCTTCTTCCCCCTGCTTTCCTGCATTCGGATTATCAACAATAGAATATGTAGGATAGCCAAGTTTTTTGTCTACCAGATAATCTCCTCTATTCTCAACGCCAACAATTAAGGAAGAAGATGTCATATCCAACTTATACTGCGCACCAAGAGCATAAGTTTTATCTTTGGTGTTACCATAATCTTGTAAAGACTGATTAGCACCATAATAAGAATCTCTTACCAAATATTGTCCCGAAGCATATATTGATAACAAATCGCTATTACGAAAATATTGGTCAAAATTCAATGCTAAATTTTTCATATCATGCTTCACGGCTTCTGCAACATCCCTTTCGTGTAAGGGATAATCCTGCTTGTCACCTCCATTTCGTTCCTCCCTTATATTGAAAAAGTCCACAGAGATTTTGCTTTTATATGCAGGACGATAAAATAAGCGTGTACCAACTACGGTATTCTTCATAGGAGCAATCTCAGAATAGTTATCACCATTGGCGTCAAACATTTTTCGTGTTCGTGAATTACCATAAATAGATATGCCAGCAGTATGATCATCATTCACCAGGGAAGTATTGAAGTTGATATTATGGTCTGCTACAGGTCCATTAGAACCACTTACTCCCATTCCTAGTAACGAGACATTGTATCCCGCTTCAAATGAATTACTTTTAGGATCTTTCAGTATCAGGTTTACCGTTCCTGCAATCGCATTTGATCCATAAAGAGCAGAACCTCCTCCACGAATTACCTCCAACCGTTCAATCATGTTGGACGGAATCAATTCCAAACCATACACTCCTGCAAGACCACTAAATATTGGTCTACTATTGATTAGTATTTGAGAGTATGAACCTTCCATGCCATTCATGCGAATTTGCGAAAAGCCACAATTCTGACAGTCATTTTCAAATCGCAGTCCCGTGCAATAGTTAAGACCTTCACCTAATACATTAGATTGAGTTATTTCAAGTTGTTTTTTGTTGATTGTACTCACAATAACTGGAGATTCTCTTCGCAACTCGCTAGAACGGTTTGAGGTTACTACGACTTCATTCAGATTCAGGATATCTTCTTTCAGTGAAAAATTCACCTCCTGCGTTTTATTTTTTATTACCGTTACTAATTTTTCTTCAGATTTATAACCTACACCACTTACAACAATTGTGTATTTTCCTTCCTTTAAATTTGTAAAGAAATAATGTCCTGTTGCATCAGTGACTGTAGCAACAGTAGTATTCTTTATACTGACATTAATATAAGGAATATGTTCCTTATTTAAATTTGTTACATGACCAAATATATTAGCATCTGTTGGCATCTTGGTTTCTGCTGATAACTGAATTATTGACATCAAGCAGAACAAGAAAAAAAATATTTTTTTCATATATATTTTTATTTATTATTAATTTATATGGGGCTCAAAATCTTCATTTTGCAAAGATAGTATAAATGTTTAACC
>OBMA010000337.1_pt1 | contig 27184 bp, 30 predicted proteins | sample 1539141 | NCBI WGS metagenome assembly OBMA01 (sample SAMEA3991484, study PRJEB22521) | metagenome | biome: anthropogenic terrestrial biome; feature: sewage plant; material: raw primary sludge | place: Sweden | collected 2012-09-26
TATCTATTGAAATAACTCCTGAACGTTGTGGATATAATAAGTATTGAAATAACACTACAGAGGTGTAGTTCTTGCCATTATAGTTTTCGAGCGTGAATTGTCTGTTTTTTGGCAATTCAATTTCTTGTTTCATAAAGCCATTGAAATCTGGAAATTTCGTAGGCGGACATTGAATTACATCAAGCGTTGTATACAATTTATAGGTTACCAACACAGCTTCTTGTTCATATACATTGGGTTTTGAAACTATAGCTCTTACAAAAATATTGTCGTTTGAAACGGATTGACCTTTTGAAGAGGAGCCGGACTGCGATCTGCCGGAATTGGTATTTGCCTCGGCTGGCAACACTTTAATAGCTACAGCATTGGAAGTAACCCGTTTATTATCAACCAGCATACTGGCTGCCGGGATAACAAATGTACCCGTTTTTTTTGCTTGTAGGGTATATGTATAGGAGATTGAAACAGAGGATGTTTGTCGTCCATTTATTACTTGATAACTGGAACTGTGCGATTCAAAAGGACCGGCTAGAACTTCAAAATTTGTTATTTCGGGAACACGCAAGTCTTTACCCGAAGCATTGACAGAATAAACTAACTGAAATGGGTTATCCATGGCAACCGCCGAAGGTGCCTGTGCAGTGAATCGCACCGGTTCAGCAGCCCGAAGCATCCAAGTATTAAGAGCCAAAAATAAAAATGACAAAATGATAAATCTGCGTCTCATATATTTTTTTGAAATCTATTTATTGTGAGTAAATTTTCTTAAACTACCAATCTATATCTGATTTTATCGTGCCTCTAGCTTGTTGTTTTTTTGCCTTATCCTGCGCATTCTTCTCATCCTGTTGCAAAGCATCTAATATTTGCTGGGCATTTTGCTTCGACATTTGAGGTTGTTGTGGCTGTGGTTTTGCTTTTGGCTGCTGAGGCTGCTCCTTTGGTTTTGGGTCAGGTTTATTTTGATCCTGTTTATCGTCTTTCTTATTTTTATCTTTATTCTTATCTTTTTCTTGTTGCTTTTTAAGCTGAGCTTGCGCATAAGCCAAATTATAACGGGTATCGTTATCTTTCGGATTATTCTTCAACGCCTTTTCGTATGACTTTATTGCGTCTTCATATTTTTTATCCGAAAGAAATGAATTCCCGATATTATGAAATGCAGCAGCAATTTTACCTTTCTCTTTGGGTTGCAAAGCTGCAGTGTTACTGTATTGCTCAAGTGCTTCGGGATACTTCTTTTGTCGAAACAAAGCATTACCCAGATTAAAGTTAGCTTCGAACGACTTTGGATTTTGCAATAGCCCTTTGCGATAAGCAATCTCGGCATCCGTATATTTAGAAGATTTATACAGTTTATTTCCTTCCCGCACATTAGCACTTTCCTTTTGCGCCACCGCAGGTAGTGAAACTAAAAACATCAACAATATATATTCTATTTTTTTCATCAATTGAAATGTAAGTTGTAGATTATTTATTCTTAATTACTTTATCTTTCAAATCGAATATTTTATATCTGCTCAATCGTTTATTGATACGATCAAATACAAAAAAGTCGAGAAGTAAAAGCAGTAATGCCAACATGGCAAAAGATTGAAATTGCTCATTATAATCTGAAAAAACACTCGTTTTTATGTCAGATTTGGCCAGCGTATCAAGCTCTTTGTTTACAAGCCGGTATGCATTACTTGTATTATCAGCTCTAACATAAATTCCTTTACCAGCTTCGGCAATCTTTTTACACATATCCTCATTTAGTTTGGAAACCACTACATTTCCATCCTTATCTTTCCAAAAACTGATGGTTCCCGGCACCGGAATTGGTGAACCTTCTGGTTTTCCCATTCCAATTACGTGAACTGCTATATTATTTTCGGCCGCTAACTTAGCTGCACCAACAGCATCATCCTCGTGATTTTCGCCATCTGTAATAACGATTATGGCTCTTCCCGCTTTATTTTCTTTTGTTCCAAATGACTTTATGGCTAAGTCGATGGCACTACCAATAGCCGTTCCCTGACGTGGAACCAATTGTGGAGAAATAGACGATAAAAACATCTTTGCAGATACATAATCCACCGTTATTGGCAATTGGGTGTAAGCATCACCGGCAAAAACCACCAATCCAACCTTATCATTGGTCATATTATCGACCAGTTTCGATAGAATTTGTTTCGCATTTTCCAATCTGCTTGGCTGAACATCCTGCGCCATCATGGAGTTGGAAACGTCCATGGCTATCATTACTTCAATTCCCTGGCGCTTCACATTTTCTACCTTAGTACCAAACTGTGGCTGAGCTAGAACAATTATCAACAAAACAATAGCAGCAAATTGCAAATAAAACTTTACCTGAGGACGAACAAACGAAACATTGGGCATCAATCCGGCCAATAATTCCGCATTACCAAATTGCTTTAAATTTCGGCGTTTTTGAATGCTCGTATAAATAAATACACCTACTAATATTGGAACTAGTAAGAATAAAAAGAGATATTCTGGATGTGCAAATCGAAACATAATAATTAGTTGAAATGGTTGATGATCTAAACAGTTTTGAAACTAAAATTAGAACACTACACGCTTTATTTCAAAGCAGATAAAAAATGTGCCACTTTTTATGGAATCTTTCTTAGCAAGGTATTGCGAAGTAAAACTTCTGTGAATAATAATAGAAAAGCTAACAAACAAAACACGAAAAATTGCTCGTTTTTCTTGCTATATTCACGTACATTGATCTTTGTTTTTTCGAGCTGGTCTATTTCCTGATAAATCTTACGGAGCTTCGAATTATCGGTAGCTCTAAAGTATTTTCCACCGGTAACAGAGGCAATTTCCTGAAGGGTTTTTTCATCAAATTCCGATTGCATTTGCTGATACTGAACACCCATTGGAGTTTGTATCGGCATATTTACGATACCGTGCGAACCTACCCCAATGGCATAAACTCTAATACCAAATGTCTTCGCAATTTCGGCAGCCGTAACCGGAGCAATATCTCCCCTGTTATTGGATCCATCCGTCAGCAAAATAATGACTTTCGACTTGGCTTTACTATCTTTAATTCTATTGATAGCGTTTGCCATCCCTAAACCTATGGCCGTGCCGTCTTCTATCAATCCGTATTTTACGCCGTTGAACAGGTTTATCAAAACTGCATGATCATTGGTCAACGGACATTGAGTAAAACTTTCGCTGGCAAAAACAACCAAACCAATATTATCATTCGGACGAGAGAGAATAAATTCCGAAGCAACAGCTTTTGAGGCTTCAATTCTATTCGGCTTCAAATCTTCTGTTAACATTGTACTCGATAAATCCAATGCCATCATAATATCAATTCCTTCGGTATTTTCACTGCGCCAACTATTCGATGCTTGTGGACGCGCCAAAGCAACAATAATAAACAATACAGCCAGCGTTCTGAGAACAAATGGAACATGGCGTAATTTTATTCGCTTGCTTTTAGGAAATTGAGCTAGTCTTTGAAGTGATGATATTTGTAAACTAGCATCCGATTTGTGCATTTCCCGTACATACCAAAAAATCATTGGCAGTAAAAGTAGCAGTAAAAACAAATATTCTGGGTTATGAAAGGTCATCGCCGTAATTTAATGATTTTAGAAATTAATCTCAATGATTCAATTGAGATTGAGATTGAAAGCCAGTGCTTTCGTTATTCACTTTTTACTTCCTTTTGTTTTTCTTCCGCAGGAACTACTTCCTCTACTTTTTTAGTTTGATTCACAAACAAATAAGCATTCTTCAAACTCATTTCGTGTTCATCCGGAAGTGGATTCCATTTAGCGAATTTGACTAAATCGGCCAGTTGCAAAATTTGTTGTAATCCCAAATAACTCGTTTTATCACTCTTACGCATCGTGCGAAGTTGATATAAAATTTCCTCGGAAGTCATCTCCATACTCTTCACACCAAACACTGGCTCAATATATTCACGAATAACATCCGTAAGTTCGGTATGATATTCTTTTGATCTGCCTTGTTGCCATGCTTTATCCTCCTTTATCTTATCTAAATGATTTAAAGCAATAATATGTGGTGGTAAAGCTGGTTCCGGTGCCCTTTCGAAAATAGGTTTTTTCTGCCAGTACTTGCGGACGTAGATGTACAGAACTACTAATAAAGCAAGAATTACCAATATCAAAAGGATAGTTTGAATAAGACCAACCCAGTCGAACTTAGGCTCATAAACCGGTTTTATATCAGCAACAGAACTTGCAGCCGTGTCAACCTTAAAAGGTTGAACTACTTTAAGTGTAAGAGAGTTAGACCAAACAGTATCGCCGTTTATCACAAATGGAAACGGGCGAACAGTTAGAATTGAGTCTTTAAAGGCTGTTACAACATAATGTTGAGTCACTTTTACGCTCCCATTTTCTGACTTAACCGTATCTGTTTTAGCTTGTTCCACCAAATCCAGTCCTTTTACAATGCTATCCGAAAAAAGCGGCATCACCACTTTTTGTTTGGGTTGTTGTGTTACCTCAAACGACAAATGCGCCTGATTACCAATCCACATTACAGTAGAATCGAGACGCGCATTTACCGTTATTTTTTGTGCAAACACAGTAGAATGCGCAAAAAACAATATACTAAGGAACAATAATAGAAATTTTCTCATACTAATTTTCAATTGTAAATTGTCAACTATGATTTAAGCTCTCATTTTGAACAATTTCATCAAAGCTCTCACATAATCTTCGGATGTGCTCATTGATACTGAATCGACTCCCGATTTTACAAAAGTCTTCTGCAATGCCAACTGACCTTCGCCCCATGCATGTTTATAACTGGTTCTAAGTCGTTTATCCGAGGTATCCACCCAAATACGTTCACCGGTTTCAGCATCTTTAAGCTTCACAAGTCCCACATTGGGTAATTCGGTTTCGCGGATATCAAACACCTGCAAAGCCACAATATCATGTTTCCGATTAGCAATGGTCAAATCTTTTTCAAAATTAGTATCGATAAAATCAGAAATAACAAAAGCTGTAGAGCTCTTTTTGATCGCATTGGTAAAATAACGCAAAGCACCGGCAATATCCGTTTTGTTACTTTCGGGCTGAAAGTTCAGCAATTCACGGATAATATGCAAAACATGCTTTTTCCCTTTTTTAGGAGGAATAAATTTTTCAATTTTATCCGAGAAAAAGATGACCCCAATTTTATCGTTATTCTGAATAGTGGAGAAGGCCAAAGTAGCGGCCACTTCGGTAAATATATCTTTCTTTAACTGAGTCACTGTACCAAACTCCCGGCTACCCGAAACGTCAATCAGCAGCATCACTGTCAGTTCACGTTCTTCTTCAAACACCTTAATGTAAGGGTGTCCGAAACGTGCAGTTACGTTCCAGTCTACCGAACGAATATCGTCGCCGTATTGGTATTCGCGCACTTCTGCAAAAGTCATACCCCGACCTTTAAAAGCCGAGTGGTATTCACCGGCGAAGATATTCTTCGACAGACCACGCGTCTTTATTTCAATTCTCCGTACTTTTTTTATTAACTCACTCGTTTCCATAAATTCTAATTATCAATTATGAACTATTAATCGTGAATTAATTAAGGCACTTCAACTGTATTTAAAATTTCAGTAATAATTTCGTCGGAAGTCATATTGTTGGCTTCAGCTTCATAGCTCAAACCAATACGGTGACGAAGTACATCATAACATACGGCACGAATATCTTCAGGAATAACATACCCTCTACGTTTGATAAATGCGTACGCACGGGCAGCCAAAGCCAAATTGATAGAAGCACGTGGAGAAGCTCCAAATGAAATCATTTCTTTCAACGCATCCAAACCATAATCTTGAGGAAAACGAGTTGCAAATACGATATCTACAATATAACGCTCAATTTTCTCGTCGATATACACCTGACGAACCACATCGCGTGCCTCAATAATATCTTTTGGAGAAAGAATCGGAAGAATTTCCGGTTTATGTTTCAACAGGTTTTGGCGGATAATCAATTTCTCCTCCTCTTTGTTTGGGTAATTAATAATTACTTTCAACATAAAACGGTCAACTTGCGCTTCAGGAAGTGGATATGTTCCTTCTTGCTCAATAGGGTTTTGAGTTGCCAGTACCAAAAACGGCTCTTCCAATGAATATGTATTTTGACCGATTGTAACCTGACGTTCCTGCATAGCTTCTAACAAAGCACTCTGTACTTTAGCCGGTGCACGGTTAATTTCGTCTGCCAACACTAAATTTGCGAAAATAGGTCCTTTCCGAATGCTGAACTCTTCTTTCTTCTGACTATAAATCATTGTACCAATAACATCGGCCGGTAAAAGATCCGGTGTAAATTGAATACGACTAAAATCGGCTTTAATTAAGTCCGATAATGTTTTTATTGCCAGTGTTTTAGCCAAACCGGGCACACCTTCTAACAGGATATGTCCATCAGATAGTAACCCGATCAATAAAGACTCTACCAAATGCTTTTGGCCTACAATAATCTTATCCATTCCCATGGTTAACGCATCAACAAAAGAACTTTGTTTTTCTATACGTTCATTAAGCTCCCGAATATCAACAGATTGAATCATATTATTTTTTATTAGTTTTGCTTTTTATTTATGTAGCAAATATAGCATTAAAAAATGTGTTAATACCCTCATTTAATATCTATTAACCTGATTTTAGTTTAATAAATATTCCGACGTCAAACGCCCTATTTTTCTAGGAAATTTATACATTTTTTGAACAAAAAAAAGTTCTGAAATTATCATTTTTTCAGAACTTTTTCATTATTCGATATTCAAAACCTATATTCCAAGTATTCTTAAATTTTATTGCTGTTTTTTTACATATAAATCATGTAACTCCAGTGCTTTTTTCATACATTTTGGATTCGAGGTATCGATTAACCGAGCATCAAGTTTTGGAATATGAATCAATGTGCCGGCAGCAATATTATCCGGATTTGGGATGCTGGCTTTATTCGCCTCGTAAATATAAACCCAAAAATCAGGATTCTTATAATACTTCTTCGACATGAGGGTTAATCTGCTACCTGACGTAATCCGCTCATTTCCGATAAACTTTTTGTAAACCCTTGGACCGTCTAGCATTAGTTGAAGACTATCAACCGATTTCTTTACCGGCACTGACTTTTCTACCGACTTGACAAGTGGTTTAACCGTCGAACCCACCAACGGTTTAGCAATTGTGTCGCTGATTGAATCAACCGACTGCCTAGCCTTTGGCACTACCACCACTTCGGGCACTGCCTTTTTGGGCTCAACCCATTTTGATACCGTATTAAACATCTCGGTCATAGAGAAGTTTTGTTTTGCATCTGTTGTGGCATTCTTGAGCGAAGTTAGTGAACGGTCAACAGAATCTCTTATAGGTGACACTAAGAAATAGACTCCCAAAAACATCACTAATAATGCCAATAAACCACCGGCGAGTCCTAGCCACCACTTCTTTTTATTCGAAACTTTCTTATTGTCTAAAAAAGGATTCTGAACATATCCTTCCGAAACAATCGGTTCAGCAATCTGAATATCAACATCATCATCGTATTTAGGAATACCATAATCGATTACCGATCCAGCCTCTACTTTTTCAGGAGCTGCTATCGGGGATACTATTTTGATATCATTTTCAGGAGCAACTTCAGGCTCTACAACCTCAACTACCTCAGGAATAATTACTTCTTCTACCTGATTTATTTCAAATTTCTGCTCATCAACAGCGCTTGTCTCTTTTTGCACCTCAATGTCATCCAAAGCGGTCAGGTCATAATCCTGTATTTCAACACGCTCCGGTTTTACTTTATCCTCCGGCATCACTTCTTCAGCTAGCAATTGTTTTTTCTTCGGCGATAAAGCCTGAATATCAGCCAAAAGTCCTTTTATATCAGCAGCTTGCTCGTTCAACACACGTAGCGGATCCAGGGCAACTTCATCAACAGGCATTTCATCCGACTCTTCATCATCACCATCCAAAACTACCGGTTCAAGGTGTGCAAATGGCTCATTTACCACATTTTTCAACACCACATCAGGTACAAATGTCACTTTAGAATATCCTGGAATAATAATATCTTCGCCGGTATGAACATTTACACTTTTACGCGGCTCATTCCATTGAAGTTTAAACGTACCAAAGTTTTTTATCTTCACCACTTCACCGGCCATTAAAGCCTCTTCGATAGATGTGATCATCACTTTCAGGAATTCCTCTGCTGCACGCTTACTAACCGACGCTTTCGAAGAAACGAGGTCAATAATCTCTTGAGATGAAATTTTATCCTTAATCATGGCGTGGAAGATCTTTTAGTTTTTCTTTTAAAATATTGCTTTGCTTAAAATTTACCACCAATTTAGGCGGAATCAATGTGCGGATTTGCGTGGAAGGATGAACCGAAAGTCGCTCTTCCTTTTTTCGCACTTCAAAATTACCAAAACTCTGAAAACCAATCGTTTTATCATCAGCCAAAAGTTCAGTACACGTTTCAATGGTTTTCTCTAACAAATCAGCCACAATGGATTTGGGAGAATTCATTTTTTCTGCCATGCTGGCAATTAATTCTTTGTGATTCATAATTCGTTACAAGATTTTAGTTACAACAAGACAGCAATCAATGCGATGATATACATGTTAAAGAACACATTCACTCCTATCTAAATATTTACATCAACAAGTTGATTTTTTTCTATTCGCCATACAAATCAAAGTCAGTAGAACCTATAATCTTTGCATTATAAAACGCTCCTTTTTCCACTCCTTGTGTTGTAATAGGTATCAAAACTTCAGGGTCAACCTCCGGTGAGTCATATTCTGTTCTGCCCACAAAATACTCGTCCTCCACCCTATCAATCATAACTTTCAGGGTTTTTCCTATTTTGGCTTGATTAACTTCTGCCGAAATTCCTTGTTGAATAGACATAATTTCATCAACACGCCTATGCTTTACCTCCTCCGGAATATCATCCTTAAAAGTTTTGTAAGCATAGGTTCCTTCTTCGTTCGAGAAAGCAAACGCTCCTAATCGTTCAAAACGAGCTTTGCGAATAAAAGTTTTCAATTCCTCCACATCATCTTCTGTCTCACCCGGGTGCCCGAGCAACAAAGTCGTTCGCAAATGAATATCAGGCACTTCTGTGCGTAAGCGATCAATCAATTCGTAGGTTTGTGCCGAAGTTATATTTCGGCGCATTTTAGTCAACATATTATCGCTTACATGCTGCAATGCAATATCCAGATAGTTACAAACATTATCACGCTCACGCACCACCTTCAATAAATCATATGGAAAATGAGCGGGATAAGCATAATGCAATCTCAACCATTCCACGCCATTAATATCGGAAAGCCGTTGGGTCAACTCGGCCAATTTGGATGTTTTATAGCGATCCTGACCGTAATATGACAAATCCTGCGCTATCAACTGAAATTCCTTCACTCCATTCGACACAAGCCCTTTTACTTCATTCTCAATATCCTCCATCGTCCGCGAACGATGCTTTCCGGTAATAATCGGGATGGCACAATACGAACAAGTACGGTTACAACCTTCAGAAATTTTGATATATGCGTAATGATTAGGAGTTGTCAGCGTACGCTCCAAACGTAAATCAGCGCGATAATCCTGGCCTAAATCGGTCAGAATATCATTATAGTTAAATTTGCCATAAAATTTATCCACTTCGGGCATCTCAGAACGCAATTCTTTCAAATAGCGTTCGGATAAGCAACCCATAACAAATAATTTCTGTATCTTTTGTTGTTTACGCAAATCCGCGAACTGCAAAATGGTATTGATACTTTCTTCTTTGGCATCACCAATAAATCCGCAAGTATTGATAATTACTATATCACCATCCGGATTTTCAGCATCATGCCTTACCGTATACCCCAACACATCGAATTGACGCATCAACTGCTCCGAATCGACAAGGTTTTTTGAACAACCGAGTGTGATAACGTCGACTATTCCTTTATTTATACTATTTTCCAATTTATTTTCGATTATCTTAATATGCAAATTCTTCAGGACTTCTTCTTATCTTGAAGACTATTCAAACAAAGTTTCAACAAATTTTTCTCTGTCAAAAATCTGTAAATGTTCCATTCCCTCGCCTAATCCAATGTATTTCACCGGAATTTTAAACTGGTCAGAAATACCAATCACCACTCCGCCTTTGGCTGTTCCATCCAGTTTAGTGATGGCCAATGCGGTTACATCCGTAGCCTTTGTAAATTGCTTGGCTTGCTCAAAGGCATTTTGACCCGTCGAACCGTCCAACACCAACAATACTTCGTGTGGTGCATCAGGAACCACTTTTTGCATTACGTTCTTAATTTTAGTCAACTCATTCATTAAGTTGATTTTATTGTGTAAACGACCTGCTGTATCTATAATTACCACATCAGCATTGTTTGCTTTGGCCGAAGCTATAGTATCGTATGCCACCGCTGCAGGATCGGCACCCATTTTCTGCTTCACAACCGGCACACCGGTACGCTCACCCCAAATAACCAATTGATCCACGGCTGCAGCCCGAAAGGTATCAGCAGCTCCAAGATACACTTTTTTACCGGCTTTGGTAAATTGGTAAGCCAACTTCCCAATAGTGGTCGTTTTGCCCACGCCATTTACACCTACCACCATGATTACATAAGGCGAAGCAGGCAATTGAGCATCAAAATCAGCCGGCGAGTCGGAATTTGTTTCGGAGAGCAAGCCTGCGATCTCTTCTTTCAAAATCACATTCAGCTCCGATGTATTTATATACTTATCCTGCGCCACCCTTTTTTCGATACGTTCAATAATACGCAAGGTAGTTTCAACACCCACATCCGAAGTTATCAGCACCTCTTCCAGATTATCAAGCACCTCATCATCAACCTTCGATTTTCCGGCAACAGCACGCGTTAATTTAGAAAACACACTCTCTTTGGTTTTAGACAACCCCTGATCGAGTGTTTCCTTTTTTTCTTTACTAAATAGATTAAAAAATCCCATATTTTTCAATAATAATTCACGATTAATAATTCACAATTACCGCAATGGATATTAGCACTTTGCACATAAACAATACACTCACAAAATTAAGTTTTTTTTCTGAGTTTACCGCAAAAAAAATCCTCTCATTTTATAAATGAGAGGATTTTTCGAATTTTTCAAGAACGATATTTTTTATTTTGCGAAATAATCTTTCACTTTATCGTTGTGTACAATTTCTTCTTGGAACATAAATGCGCCGGTTTTAGGTGATTTTACCATCTTGATAACCTTTGCAAATGAACGACCTTCTCCTTTTTGGAGAGATGCTACCGCTTTTTTAGCCATGACTCAGATCTTATTTAATTTCTTTATGAACAGTTACTTTTTTAAGAATAGAATTGTATTTTTTCAATTCCATACGTGCTGGTGTGTTTTTTCTGTTTTTCACAGTAATATAACGCGATGTACCAGGCATACCGCTTTCTTTATGCTCTGTGCATTCCAAAATCACTTGGACTCTTGCTTCTTTTGATTTTTTTGCCATTGTAGTTTTCCTCCTAAATTATGCGTATAAATACCCTTTTTCAGACGCTTTTTTAATGGCAGCATCTAATCCAACTTTGTTAATGGTACGTAAACCATTAGCAGAAACTTTTAAGCTAACCCAAGTATCTTGTTCAACCCAATAGAATTTTTTTGTAAACAAGTTCACCTCAAATGTTCTTTTAGTACGACGTTTTGAGTGTGATACGTTGTTTCCTACCATAGCTTTTTTCCCGGTAATTTGACAAATCTTTGACATTTCTATATCTTTTTATTGTTTACATTTTTTCTCAAAAACAGTGTGCAAAAGTACACTATCTTTTTGAATTACACAAGGATTTATTTCTTTAAATTCTAATAATAACACTCGTCAATTCAAAAACACAGCATAAACTACTGACTGCTTTATATTTACACTATATAATTTCTTTCAACAGGAGTAGTGCAGCCTGTGTAGCGCGGAGGATATTTTGCTCGCGCAATTTCCCAAATCTAAATTCACGACTTAAAACCTGCTCATCCGAACACACTGCTATCCAGGTAGTTCCAATAGGCTTTTCATCACTACCACCAGTAGGACCTGCTATACCGGATGTTGCAATGGCTACATCTGTTTTCAGCAACTTACGCACCCCAACAGCCATTTGCTCTACCACCTGCTGACTTACTGCTCCAAAAATCTCTATATCAGCAGAATTAACTTGCAATACATTTTCTTTCACCTCATTGGCATAAGCTACCACTGAACCTTTAAAAAAAGCAGAGCTACCGGGCAGCGAAGTGAAAACATGTGCAATATTTCCGCCGGTACAACTTTCGGCCGTCGAAACAGTTTTACCGCCTGCCATCAACAAATTTCCCAGCAACTGTTCAATGGGAATGTCTTCGGCAGCAACAATGGCATTGCCGAGCAATTGACTCAACAAATCCATCTGCTGATTCATTACAAATTCCAACGCCAGTACATTTTCCAAAAAACCGCTCAATCTCAACTTCACCACACCCGAGTTCGGCAAATAAGCCAAATGAGTATATTCCGGCAAATTACTTTCCCATTCGGCAATTTTCAATGCCAACGCTGACTCCGTATAGCCATATACCTGCACCGTTTTATGAATAATTACAGGTGTTTCAAACTGTTTTTGAAGGCGTGGTATGATTTCAACACTCATAGTACGCTTCATTTCATACGGCACGCCGGGCATCGACACCACCACTTTTCCTGCCTTATCAAACCATGTTACCGGTGCCGTACCAACTTCGTTCTGAATGACCGTGCATTTCTCGGGAACCATCGCCTGCGCTTTGGTCAACTCATTCATTTTGTAATTTGGTCGGTTTGCAAACAATCGTTCAATATTTTGATAAACAGTATCATTAAACACAAGCTTAGTATCAAAATAAGAACACAAGGTTTGTTTTGTTATATCATCATTCGTTGGCCCGATACCACCGGTAAAAAGAACCACGTCAGCGCGTTTCAAAGCCATTTCTAGCGCTTCAATAATATGATTTGCATCATCGTGTACCGATGTTATCTGAGCAAGCTCAAAACCGGCAGTATTCAATTCTGTAGCCATCCAAGCCGAGTTCGTATCAACAATTTGGCCAATCAGAATCTCGTCGCCTATGGTAATAATTTCTACCTTTACACTTTTGATAGTTGTCATATTATTTTCTATTTTTCAATTCTGCATCCGCTATTTCCAATTGTTCAAACCACTCCTTGCCAAACTTACGGATTAATGGTTCTTTCAAAAACTGATACACCGGCACTCCTAATTTACCACCCAATTTCCGGGCGCAATTACAGACACTCCATTGATGATAATTTACGGCTGTATACTCTTCGTATTTTTGCAACCTCACTGGGTACAAATGGCAAGATATTGGCTTGTAAAAATCTGTCTTCCCTTCGCGGTAAGCCTTTTCAATGGCACATTTACATTGTCCTTGATCGTCGGTGTAAGTAAAAACACATTCCTCACCATTTACAATCGAAGTTACAGGCTCACCATCCGAGTCAATATACGAAACTCCCTGTTTCTTAATCAGGGCTTTCGACACCTCGGTCAGATCATCCCATATTATCGGAAGTAAATCCTCAATAATTTTCACCTCCTCTTCTTCTAGCGGAGCTCCATCATCACCTTCAATACAACAGATTCCTTTGCATGTATCTAAATCACAAACAAAGTGTTGATCCAGCAAATCCAGACTTATTATAGTATCATCTATTTGAAGCATATCTAATTTATTTTTTACAATTCTAATTACAAAATTTTTGAAGGTGTCTGATCATCATGCCCTTTCAGCACCGGCAAACTGATATGATACTTAACGGCCAATACCCTTGTTACAATCACCGAAACTGCAGATAAAATTTGCATTAACACGGGAATCATACCCATTTTAAAACACAACAGATAAACCAACCCTCCAACTACACACGCCAAAGCGTAAATATCCTTTCGGAATATAAGCGGCTCCTCGTTTATAAATATATCACGGGTAACTCCACCGGCCGAACCGGTAATCATCCCCATCATTATAGCCACCCAAAAAGGGAAATGTGCTGCCAGACTTTTTTCGATACCCACTACTACAAACAGGCCTAAACCGATGGCATCAAAAATAAAAAAAGTGTTCGTCAGCCGAATCACTTGTTTTCCGAGCAGGATCACAAACAATAGCGCAAACCCGGTAACAACGAGGTATGAAGGCTGCAACATCCAAAACGGGGTAACATCCAACAGCAAGTCTCTCAACGTTCCGCCGCCAATGGCAGTGACCAGACCTACAACGTAAGCCCCAAACCAATCGAAACGTTTAGCAGAAGCCAGACGAATACCACTGATAGCAAACGCAAATGTCCCGGCATAATCGATTAAATCAATAAAGTTCATTTTGCACTAAATTTGAACAAACACTATAAAAAAAAGAAAGCGTATCAAATATAACTTTGATACGCTCCATTTATATTTTCAAAAAACTATTTTTTTGCTGGAGTTGCAGGAGCTTTTTCGGCTTCCGGCGTTTCACCAAAATTAGGTGCCACTACACCTGGTTCTGCCTCTTTAGCTTGTTGAGCTTCATCTCTGATTTCCGATTGATCTGTTTCAGCATCTTTTTTGTTATTGAAAGCAACTGTAGCAACTGAAAGAACAACTACAAAAGCAACCAATCCCCAAGTAGCTTTTTCAAGAAAATCGGTGGTTTTGCGAACGCCCATAATTTGGTTCGTAGAAGAAAAACCGGCTGATAATCCTCCACCCTTTGAGTTTTGAACCAACACTAATAAAGTGAGCAATACTGAAGCAATGACAATTAAAATAGTAAGTAGAACGTACATAATAAGTTTTTATTTTTTTGATTTTGATACAACTTTTTCCAAAAATCGAATTTGGTCTGCAAAGTAAACACTTTTTTTCGGATTATTCAAATTTAATTCCCTCAAAATGACAATCGCTTCGCTGTATTTTCTCTCTGAAATTAATTTTTTGGCATTAGCCTCCGAAATTTCGGAAATATGTAGAATAGAGCCATTAACCTGAGTTACTTCAATATCGCCAACATATTTGCTATTTATTTCATCAACAGGGATTTCTACATCTCTACTTTTTGAAACTTTATCGTTATGAATATTTAGCGGAACGGTTGGAATATTCACCAACGAACGAGCCGATTTGAGTTTATCTGCCAGATTTTTGAGCGATTGTCGGGTATCCCCACCACCTGTCTCAACAACTTTCAGCATATCGAAATAATCACCCCCGGATTTTGCATTTTTGTCTCTACGATAGGGTTCTGCCGAGAGCAACTTTTCCGGATAAAGATAATAATACAACCAACGACGACTTGGTATAAATACAGTAGTGGTTTTCAAATTAGCTTCAAAATGAATACTATTTGATAATTGTAAAGATTTTGTCAATAGTATGCGTGAAGGTACAAAATAAGGGAATCGCTCAACCATTTCCTTCAAGTCGGATACATGTTGAGCAGCTACACTTTCGGGTTGCTTAACAAGAGAAATGAATTCTTCTTGAGTCATAGGTTGAAAATCGAATAACGGGAATATTTTATATATACTTTTAATCAGAACTTACCACTTCGCAACCGTATCATTATAAATATTGTCAACAATATCTGCAACCATGAGTTTTGCCAAATCAGCCTGAACGGAAGTCAGCATAGTGGTACTAGGAAAAATCTGAGACGCCGAATACGTTTTCTCAAAATCATCTTCGGGGCTTTTGTTGTTGGTAAAACGCACCTTTACAGTCATTGTAAGTTTTGTTTCAGCAGCATACGAGTCAGTTCCTATGGCCATTGGGGTCAATTGATATCCGGTAATCTCTCCTTCAATATGCAAGTCGCCACCCTTCTTCAGCAATTGCAGTCTGGTCTGTTTAGAGTACACGTCCCGCAAACCTTCGCCAAATACCTGTGTTAATGGAGGATATACCAACTCAGCTGTATTCGGAAAATCGACAATAGAAATAGTTTTAGTCTTCGTATAATCAATCGATGCACCATTAAACTTGTACGATATTGAACAAGAAACAACAATGAATGATAGCATTATCAATGATACTAAAATCTTTATTTTAGGCCTATCTATTTTGTTATTATTCATTAAGTTATATCCAATTTTACACATACCAAACATCAGTTTATTATTCAATTCCATACTCTTTAATTTTACGATAAAGAGTTCGTTCCGAGATTTCCAGTTCATCAGCAGCTGCTTTACGCTTACCTCTGTGCTTTTCAAGCGTTTTCTTAATCATCTGCCGCTCCATATCTTCTAACGTTAGAGGAGTTTGTGAGTATACATCATGATATTCTTCAGCCACTTGAAAAGACTCTTCATCAGCTATCTCGCTATACTTTTTTGCTTCTTTATTCGATATATCGGATTTATAGTCAACACCGGCTACAGCTGGCGTTATTCTCGTATCACTATGCGCAAATATACTGGACGGATACAAAACATCGTCTTTATGAATTTCAGCATGCTGACCGTTCATTATTTCATGAACGAGTTTCTTCAAATCGTTCATGTCCTTTTTCATATCAAACAACACCTGGTAGAGTATTTCCCGCTCACTATTAAATGATTTCTGTTCGCGTCCCGAACCCGAGAACAAAGCAGGCAAACGTTCCATATCATCCTTTGGCAAATAAGAACGAAGAATATGTGCCGATATTTCTCGCTGTTGTTCTATAACAGATATTTGCTCAGTGATATTTTTTAACTGACGAACATTACCGTTCCAATAATAGTTCGACAATAATATCTTGGCATCATCGGTTAGCTTTATAGACGGCATCCGATATTTCTCGGCAAAATCAGATGCAAATTTTCTGAATAAAAGTACGATATCATCTTTCCTTTCCCGAAGAGCAGGTACTGCAATTGGAACAGTATTCAATCGATAAAATAGATCCTCTCTAAACTTACCGTCTCGTGTTGCTTGCACCATATTTAAATTCGTTGCAGCCACCACTCTTACATTCGTCTTTTGTGTCTTAGAAGAGCCCACTTTAATAAATTCGCCGGCTTCCAACACGCGCAACAATCTTACCTGAGTAGAAAGCGGTAATTCACCTACCTCATCTAAGAAAATAGTACCACCATCGGCCACTTCAAAATATCCTTTTCTATCGGCAGTCGCACCGGTAAATGAACCTTTTTCGTGTCCAAACAATTCTGAGTCGATGGTTCCTTCGGGTATTGCACCGCAGTTTACAGCAATATATGGACCATGTTTTCGATGACTATATTGATGGATTATCTGCGGAAAATTTTCCTTACCTACTCCACTTTCACCTGTTATCAGCACCGAAAGATCGGTAGGAGCTACTTGAACAGCAATATCAATTGCCCTATTCAGCAATTCGGACGTTCCAATTATACCGAATCGTTGCTTTACTGACTGTACTTCTGAGTGTTGCATAAGATAAAAATAACAAAACTGTAATTATGGCATTAAAACTATGACAAAATTAGTAATAAAACATGAAATGAGTACCAAACAAAAAAAAGAAGTAGAATTATATCCACTTCTTTTTTTTTATTTGGTACTTATTTGTAAATTTATTTTTTTCCTTTCACCTGTTTATTGATAGCTTCAATAACTTTCAATGCTAAAGCATTCTTTGGCTCAATTACTAAAGCCTTATTAAAATACAATAAGGATTGAACATTATTATTATTCTTAAAATAATAAATTCCTAAGTAACTATAACAAGTATTTAAAACCGAATTATAACGCACAGCGTCGGTCTTTTTCTCAATTAATGCAGCAGTTGCTTCAAAATATGGTTTTGCTAATCCTTGAATTGTTTCAGGATCTAATGCAGAGTTTACTTGAGCTCTATAAAAAACTCCTAAATAATTCTCCGGATCAAGACTTGCAACTTTAGCGAATAGACTATCTGCTTTCAATAATGCATTCTTTTTCACATCACCTGCTGTAGAGTTACCAAGACCATAATATAACTTACCTAGTCCCAATATTACTCCTGCGTCCACTTTCTCTGGTTTCGACAAACTAATATATTTTTCATATGCGTTTATTGAACTTAAAGTATCATGTTTTTCGGCATACAGATCAGAAATTGGTTTCCAAACACCTACTTGAGTAGAGTCAAATTTAATTGCTTTATTATATTGCTCAATCGCCAAATCGTATTGTTTCTTTGCACCTAGTGCTTGACCATAATATGTATAATCATAATATGAAACATCAGGTTTATCCGATTTATTGAAGAATAAATCGGCAGCGAGCAATGCATCATCGTAATTTTTCAACGCAACATTGTTATACATTGCCAATCTATTAAAAGCGGGATTTTTAGGCGCCTTCATCAAACCTAATTTTACAACTTCTAAAGATTTGGCATAATCACCTTTAAAGAACAAAGTAGAAGCATACTTTGTCAAATCAAGTACGTTTGAATTTCCTGATTTCAAGTAGTTTCCATAAAGCTCTGCAGCTTTTGCAAAATTATCTGTCGAATAATAAATATCCGCTAACTCTTTATCTACTAAAAGGAATGATGGATCTTTTTGTTTCAACACACCTAACTTTTCGATAGCTAAAGGTGTATTTACATTTTTATAGGCACGAGCATATTTGATATAAGCTTCTTTGCAGGCATCATCATAATAGATGGCCATTTCATAATTACTACATGCACCACCGGTATTAGCCTTTGCTAACTCTATATCACCTAAAAGTACATAAACAGGTGCATATTTAGGTTTGAGTTTTTTTGCTTGTTCCTGATAAACAAGAGCTTTAGGAAGTACTCCATTTACAAGAAATGCGCGTCCTGCAGCAATAATAAGGTCAACATTGCCTTTATTAGTTTTGATTTTCAACGCACTATTAATTTCCAGTTCTGCAGCCAGCGGGTTTGATTTTATTTTTAGCATTGACAAACCTACAGTATTTAAAGAGTTTAGTGGATTAGCAACCAAACCTTTATTAAAATAGAAAGCAGCTGAATCAAGTTTATTTTCCTCGAAATAGATATTACCTAAATAAAAACACACATCTGCTTGATTTTCCTTACTTGTGTTTAGTTCATCAAGCAACAAAGATTTGGCAACCTGTGGAAAACCTGCATTGTAATATGCAATTCCATGTGTTGTAGCAGCTCTTAAAGAAGAGACATTTACTACAAAACACATAGTAAAAATAATTGATAGGGAATAAAAGATACGTTTCATCGTGGCATGAATTTATAAATCATTAATTACTGTTCGTCCTTTACGTTGACGATCCGTATTGGTTGAGTAGCGGGAACCAAACCCGATTTTAGTATTATGCGTTGACCGCGATCTGAAGTCAAGAAAGAAGTCAAACCTGTTGGTAAACTTCCTCTCGGATCATTTAATATTAAATAAACACTTCTCGTAAGCGGATAATATTCATAGAATAAATAAGCCTGAAATGGTTTATAACTATTTTCAGTGGTTGCAGAAGTACCTCTACTTACTGACATTACCTTAATTTCACTTTTGAAAGACAAATTAGCTGTATCTTTACGATCACCCAACCAATTTACTCCAATCACTCCAATTGCATTGGGAGTTCTGGAAACAAAATCGATAACTTCTAAATTCGTGGCTTGCGCGTTCAGACTCTTTGACAATGGAGCTCCATTACAGATAGAATCAATCGCGTACCGAATAGTACTGGAATTTCGGTTATCAAATACAACAGTAAATTTTCCTAATTTTGATTTTGGATAAATATCTTTCCAATTAGTCACCTCGCCTGTAAGAATTTTACGTATATCACTCACACAAATCATAGAATCCGGATTTTGATTGTTTACAATCAAAGCAACACCATCAACTGCAATTTTATAAAAGCGAGGGGCGAATTTTCGACTCTTTAAAGAGTTTTCTTCTTTTGAAGAGAGTGGGCGAGTAACAATACTTACCCGCACACTATCTTTCAATAAGCTATTTATCGCCTCTACCTCGTTTGTATATATCGGAATTATACCTGCTTTCGGAAATTGACTTTCAAATACATCCAACTCTTCTTGAATGATCGGTTGAAAACTTTCGTCCACTGCAATCTTAATCACACCGGATGTCAGAGTATCAGTTTTACCATCCTTGTTCTTTGTTTCACAAGAAAACAAAAACAGTGCCAATATAACCAGAGATAGAAACTTTAAATTTTTCATACTATTCTTGCAATCTAAATACAACTGGTAATGTGTATCTTACATTTACATTTTCACCGTTTTGTTTACCGGGAATCCATTTTGGTAGTAATTTTACAACTCTGATCGCTTCTTTATCACAAGAAGGATCCAGTGAGCGTAAAACAGTAACATCGGAAATTGCACCTGATTTGGTAACAACGAATCCCAAAATTACTTTACCTTGTATTCCGTTTTCCTGAGCAATAACGGGGTATTTAATGTTCTTACTTAACGTAGCCATCAATTCACCGTCACCACCTGGGAAAGAAGGCATTTGTTCAATGACATCCCAAATTTTTTCCGGTTCTGCAACCTCTGTTACTGCTTGTTTTACGTCAGCAATATCTACAGTACCACCGGTTACACCTTTTACGTCGGCAACAGAAATTTGCACATTAGAATTGGTAAGTTCTTCCTGACTTTTCATTTCGTCTTCTTCACTTACCTCTTCATCTTTTGCAATTACCGGAGCAACGAATTTAATAGTGCTTTTAAGCGGTGGAGGAGGAGCAACTTCAGCAGCTTTTTTGATATCATTCTTTACCTCAGCTTTTTCAAGTTGCGATAGTTCAGTTACTGTTTCGTTTACCTCTTTCTGTTCAGGTGTTGCCATTTCAATAAGCTTAGGCATGCTGAAACCAATAATCGCAACAAGTGTAACGATAAGCATCGCTCTATTGTGACGTTTATCTGACTCACCGCGCAATTGATATGCACCATATGCCTTGTTCTTACCTTGAAATACTAGCTCGCGCCATTCTAATGATGTTAAATCAATTTTTGACATTTCTTTGTTTTTTAGGATTTAACTAATTAGCACTGTTTTGAGAAAGTGCACCTTTGCTCTCGCGATTTTTCAACAAGAACAATTCTCCCGGAGTAATCTTATCGATAACATACTTTCCTACACTGCAAATTTGCATTTCGTCGAGAGCATCAATAAGATTTTTGTAGGTAGCTCTATCCGATGCTTTAATAATAACAACGGGAGTACCTTTACCTTCCTTAATTTTAGAAACCTGAGTCTTAAAATCCTCTTGCGAAATTTTAAGTTCAAGTTTTTTCTGCTTTAACACAGCTATCTGTGCAACAGCTTCTGCATTTCTTTTCAATAATAGCGATCTGATTCCATCTGCCTTATAAGATGTTAATTTCAAAGAGTTGTAATCTTTGTAATCAGGTAATCCTGTATAGTAGAAAATTGAATCGCCACCTGAAAGAACCAAGGTTATTGCTTCTGAAGCCTTAACCTTTACTTTATCATCTTGAGTGACTTTAGGGTCATTACTTGGCATATTGATTTCCATCGTTTGAGGCTTGCTCAATGAGGTACACAACATAAAGAAAGTAATCAACAACATGTTCATATCCACCATGGGGGTAAAATCCACGTGAACACTTATTTTCTTTTGTTTACTTCCGCCTTTTTTCTTTCCGCCGCCACCTTCGTTTGTTTGTAATTCAGCCATACTTTTAAATTTTATTTAGCAGATTCAACTTTTAAAGATGTTATCAGATTATATCTATTTTCTCTTAAATCCTGAAGAGAAGTCATTACATCCTTAATTATTTTGTAAGGCGTACTAGAGTCCGCTTTGATAGCAATTCTCAATTCTTCGTTTGTAGCTCTCGCAGCTTTAATCCAAACTTTAAATTGATTATCTGTACTATCAGTCGGAATACCATAATCTTTTAGAATAGCATCTTGCTTATCGCTCGGTAGAGCCAAATAAGCTTTCATACTTTTCATTGGGACGCCAAAAGTTTTTTGAATTTTAAACTTTTTGATTTCTTCTGGAGTAAACGTTACTCCAAGATCCTCGCCCACTTTATTCAAGGTATTGACCATATCTTCTTGTTTATCCAAACTCATAAACACCTTTCCCGTAGGATCAATTAATATCTGTAAGATATTAGTATCAGGTATTTTGATTTCGGATACAGACCCCGGGGTAGTTACTTCAACTGGTTCTTTTTTCACGAACGTAGACGTTAACATGAAAAAAGTAAGCAGTAGTACAGTAACATCACTCATCGCGGTCATATCAATAAGAGTACTCTTCCTTGCTACTTTTACTTTCGACATAGCATTTTATGTTTTAGGAATGATTACTTGTGAGATGCTGCAAATGTTTGAACGATAGAGAAACCTACTTCGTCAATGCAATACGTAATTGCGTCAATTTTACTTGTGAAATAATTATAAGAAACTACAGCCAAAGCACCAGTTGCAATACCAAAAGCAGTGTTAATCAAAGCCTCAGAAATACCTGCAGAAAGAGCTACAGAGTCAGTACCACCAGCACCAGCCAAAGAAGCAAATGATTTGATCATACCAATTACAGTACCAAGAAGACCCATCAAAGTACCTAATGTTACAATAGTTGCAATGATTGGTAAGTTTTGGCTCAACATTGGCAATTCTAATGCAGTAGCTTCTTCAACTTCTTTTTGGATAGCTAGAATTTGTTGCTCTTTAGATAAAGTTTTGTCTTCTTCTACTTCAGCATATTTAATTAAAGTAGATCCTAATACGTTAGCAACAGAACCTTGTTGTTTTTCGCACAAAGCTGAAGCTGCTTTAATGTCACCTTTTGATAAAGTTGCTTTCACATCAGCAACAAATTTCACTAATTTACCTTTTCCCTGAGCAGATCTGATTGCAAAGAAACGCTCAACGCTCAACGCCATTACTGTAAGCAACAAAGTTTGGATAATTGGTACGATAACACCACCTTTGTAAATCAAACCAAAGAAGTTTCCTTCAAGTGGGTGATTGTTTGGATCACCAGCAACGAAGTTTGCAGGGTTACCTAACACAAATTTGTAAATACATACAGCAATTACAAGACACGCTGCAATAACTAAACCTGATGATTTAATACCAGTAAATTGTTTACTTTTTTTCGGTTGTTTTTGTTTGTTTTCCATAACGTTTTTTTTAATTTTTGATTATTTGATTTTTGATTTAATAATTCAATATTTATTTCTTTTCAAATTACAGGTTTTAAATTACATCGAACATATAATATCTACAATGTTTAAAACGCAGATTATTTAAATTTATTGGATATTTATCTTAAATAGAACGAAAATATCTGTGCTCATATTTATTCAGTTTTCGTGTCATTTTACAAAAACGAGTGCAAAAATAGCAACAAAAAAATAATTTACTATCGTTTTTGCAATTTTTATTTTGAAATTAAACCAAATACCTAGTTATCAACGCCTATATGATCGAATTAATTTGGATTTTGTATTAATTTACGTAATAATATTTCATTTTTGTTCTTACTGACCACAAATATAATCAATTCATTCACAAATTTGCGCCATTTAACATATTCTTAATCAATAAAAAAGCTTAATTTAGGATTTATGAATAAAACGGCGTTGAAATTTAAGTACATAACCAGATCAAAAACAGAGCCAACAATTCAACATAATACAATAATAGTCAACCATATACGCACAAACGGCAAATTATTTGGTTAAACTTATGGCAAACAGGATTAAATATAAAATATTAGTTTTAATTTTGCACCGTTGTTTAAACAACTATATACAAGCGAACCATTATGACCGAATTACATAACGATGAAGTTTTTAACATATTGACAGGCAAAATATCTTCGGCCATCAATAGAACATTCCTCCGTGCATTTGCAAATCAGGGAATAGAGATTACCACCGAGCAATGGTCGGTACTTGCCTGCTTGTGGAAAAAAGATAAAGTAACTCAACAAGCGCTATGCAAGTTAACATCAAAAGACAAGCCAAGCATGACCCGGCTTATCGATAAATTAGAAAAAGCAAATCTGGTGACACGTGTTTCGGACCACTACGACAGAAGAATAAACCTCATTCATCTCACAGAAACCGGCAATGCTTTGGAGATGAAAGCAACAGAGATTGTAAACACCATTGCATCGAAAACATTGAATAACATATCACATGAAGAGTTAAACACGGCAAGAAGTGTACTAAAAAAAATCATTGCGAATTTAGATTAATTTTTTCAATCACACGGTTGCATACACAACCGTTGTCCAATCAATAATACAAATAAAAAAATACAAAAGGGATGAAAAAAAAATTATTAATCACATTAAGCCTTATTGTGTGTTTTTCGGCATTCTCGCAGAAAGTATTACAATTAGAAGAATGCAGACAAATGGCACTGACTCACAATAAGAGTTTACAAATGGCTCAAGAGAGCATAGTAGCTGCACGGGCAATGAAGAAAGCTGCATTTACACAGTTTCTCCCAAATTTCTCGGCAAATGGAGCATACACATGGAACCAAAAGAACATTTCTATGCTGGGCGAAGATGCACTACTACCCGTCGGATCCAAAATGGCAGATGGCAGTTTCGGTTTCTCACAAGGCCAGGTATCAAACGGTTGGACAATGGTGAACGGACAAGCTGTACCGCTGGATGCCAATAATCAACCGTTCAACCCAAAAACAAATCCTGAAAAAATTCAATGGAAAAGCTATGCGCTTTTACCCAAAGAAGCCCTGGAATTTGATGTAAAGAACATTTTCGTCGGATCAATTGGTTTTGTACAACCGATATTTATGGGCGGAAAAATATTAGAACTCTATCATTTGGCAAAATCCGGCGAGAACCTTGCCATTGCACAAAAAGACAATAAAGTAACCGAATTATTATTGGAAGTGGATGAAGCTTATTGGCGGGTAGTATCGGTAGAAAACAAGGTTGCATTAGCGCACGAATATCGTAATCTTATTGCGAAAGTAGATTCGAACGTTGCTATCATGATTGAGGAGGGAGTTGCAACAAAATCGGAGGCACTGAAAATAAAAGTAAAACTCAACGAAGCCGACATTGCTGTGACAAAAGCCGAAGATGGGTTAAACTTATCGCGAATGGCATTGAACGAACTATGCGGTATTCCATTGGAAGAAGTCTATAAATTAAGTGATACGGATTTATTGAATGAAACAACGATAGCCAAGATAATTCCAGTAGAAGAAGCTATTTCGAATCGACCTGAAATAGCAGCATTAAAACAAGTAGAAAACATGGCTATATCGAATGAAAAAATAATGCTTTCGCGTTTTATGCCAAATATCGGACTAACAGGAAATTATTTATTATCGAACCCTAATGTATATAATGGGTATCAAAATAAAATCGGTGGCATGTTTACCTTTGGGATTGTTGCCAATATACCATTGTTTCATTTTGGTGACAGGTTTCACACATTAAATGCCGCCAAGTCGCAACACAAAATTGCCACATTGAAACTAGAAGAAACAAAAGAAAAAATGCAACTTCAGATAAAACAGACTTCATACAAAGTTACAGAAAGTCAGAAAAAAAGAAGTGCAACGCAACATAACATTAAACAAGCCGAAGAAAATCTCCGCTATGCCACAGAGGGCTTTGAAGCAGGTGTAATCACCTCAACCGATTTGCTTGGCGCACAAACTGCATGGCTATCGGCAAAATCAGAAAACATAGATGCTAGTATAGATGTAAAACTATGCAATCTATATCTCGAAAAATCACTCGGAACACTGAAAGCACCTACATTGAACAATACAAATAAGTAAACTTATAAACAAATACACTACAATGAAAAAGAAGAATAAAGATTTAAGAACCGGATTAATTGCACTGATAATAGTTGTGATTTTAATATTCATAGTTGGGTTGATTATAAACAGGCAGGAACCCATCATTATTCAGGGTGAAGCAGATGCTTCGGAAATACGCATATCGGGCAAAATCACCGGACGTATCAACCAATTTAATGTAGAAGAAGGTTCGCAAGTAAATCTGGGCGACACCCTGGTGATAATTGACAGTCCTGAGTTGTCGGCAAAACTGGAACAAGCCAATGCTGCTGAAAACGCTGCGCAGGCCCAAAATAAAAAAGCGATAAAGGGAGCACGTAAAGAGCAGATTATGGGTGCTTTTGAAATGTGGCAAAAAGCTCAGGTGGGTGTTGATATTTCAAAAAAATCGTACGATCGTGTTCAACGCCTGTTTGACAAAGGAGTAGTTACTGCTCAAAAACGCGACGAAGCAGAAGCACAATACAAAGCGGCAGTGGCAACAGCTAATGCTGCAAAATCGCAATACGACATGGCTAAAAATGGTGCCGAAGGTGAAGATAAAGAAGCTGCACTGGCATTGGTCGACAGAGCTAAAGGAGCTGTGAACGAAGTAAAATCATATTTCAAAGAAATAACCCTTACATCGCCTATCAACGGAGAAGTGACTGATGTGTATCCAAAACGGGGTGAATTGGTTGGAGCAGGTGCACCGATAATGAGCATTGTAGACCTAAACGACATTTGGTTTACATTTAATGTTCGCGAAGATTTACTAGGTGAGCTTAAAATGGGAAAAACATTCAAGATAAAAGTTCCAGCATTGGAGAATCAGGTTGTGGAAGTAAAGGTTACCTATATCAAAGCACTGGCTTCGTATGCAACATGGAAAGCAACGAAAACAACCGGACAATTTGATGTAAAAACATTCGAAGTAAGAGCACGCCCAACAGCGAAAGTAGCAAACCTACGTCCGGGAATGACAGCACTGTTTGAAGAAACAGTAAAATAAAAAACAAATCTTCTCCAACAGAAGAAGAACTAATCAAAATAACATGTCAAATAACTTTTCCACAGCATTTACAAATACACTAAAGCGTGAGCTGAAACGAATGGTAGGCCGACCTATTTATTTCATTTCGACTTTCGTTATCATGACCTTTTGTTATGTTTTCTTTCTGACATTCTTCAACGAGGGACAGCCCAACAAAATGCCTATCGGAGTAGTAGATTTGGATAATTCATCTTTGTCGCGTCAGTTTACAAGAAATCTGGAATCGACACAGCAGGTAAAAATTGCAATGCGCCTCAACAGCCACAAAGAAGC
>OBMA010000345.1_pt1 | contig 26833 bp, 21 predicted proteins | sample 1539141 | NCBI WGS metagenome assembly OBMA01 (sample SAMEA3991484, study PRJEB22521) | metagenome | biome: anthropogenic terrestrial biome; feature: sewage plant; material: raw primary sludge | place: Sweden | collected 2012-09-26
GGCACACTTGTATTGTTGATATCCTGAGATGTCAATCCAAAGTGAATAAACTCCTTATAAGCATCTAGTCCGCCAATCTTATCAAATTCTTCTTTAATAAAATACTCAACAGCCTTTACATCGTGGTTCGTAATTTTCTCAATATCCTTCACACGCCGGGCACACTTCTCATCGAAGTTGCGATAGATGTTACGAAGACATTCAAACAAAGACCCATCGAATGATGCCAACTGCGGCAATGGCAATTCGCACAATGTAATGAAATATTCTATTTCGACACGCACACGATAGCGAATAAGCGCATACTCAGAAAAATAATCAGCCAAAGGCTCTGTTTTACCTCTATAGCGGCCGTCAATCGGTGATATGGCGGTCAGTAAGTCAAGATTCATAACTAATACATATTTTAGGCTGCAAAATTAATAATTAAATTCGATACCGTTGCTATTTTTATTATAAACTTTCTAAAAAAAGTAAAAGTCCTACAATTCTTTTGAATTGCAGGACTCACTTTAGTGGGCGTTGACGGATTCGAACCGCCGACCCTCTGCTTGTAGGGCAGATGCTCTAAACCAGCTGAGCTAAACGCCCTTACTTATCGTAAGCGAGTGCAAAGATATTGCTTTATTTTGAAACCACCAAATATCCATCAGTATTTTTACAATTTTTAATAATAAAATTAAGTTTACATATATTGATAAGCGGCACAAACGTGAAAGCATAAGATACTGGTTCTGTTCGCATAAAAGGCGGTCTGAACTTTTTAAATATATTACATATCCAAAGGTGATTAACCTTAGGGGGAATGGATCACAAGTAAAGTCATGAGGAATCGGATTATACCAGAAATCATTATAAAACAAAAATTCCCTGCAATCCCGAAAGATTACAGGGAATAACCCCTTGTGGGCGTTGACGGATTCGAACCGCCGACCCTCTGCTTGTAGGGCAGATGCTCTAAACCAGCTGAGCTAAACGCCCTTACTTATCGTAAGCGAGTGCAAAGATATTGCTTTTTTCTCAATCTTCCAAATTTATCATGAAGTTTTTTTAAAAAACATCTCAATATAAACAAACAAGGTGCCTCCCAATAAAGGAAAGCACCCTGTAAATATATTCAAAATTAGAATTATTCAGTAACCTGAACAGTGGCACGACGGTTGAATGATATCGGGCTGAGATCGTTCACACCACCACAAGAAGCTGTCTTGATCTTATCGCGGTCGATACCCAACTTAACGAGTTCGTCAGCAACCTGATTAGCACGACGCTCAGAAAGGCTCTGGTTGATAGCAGGAGTACCCGTAGCGCTATCAGCATAACCGGTAACAAGAAGATTAGAACTATTATCCTTTGCATACTTAGCCAGAGCGCGTACATTAACGAGGTCTTTCTGAGATGCGATTTCTGTCTTGTTAATATCAAAGAATACAGAGATAGGAGTTGCGATGAATTCCTTTACAGACTGCGGAGTCTCAACAACCTCAGGCTTCTTAGCCAACAAGTCTTTCAGGCGTGCACTCTCTGCATTGGCATCATTGAGCTGAGCGTTGAGAGCATCAATCTGAGACTGTGAAAGAGCCTTGATAGCATCTACATCAGGAGTCTTCTCCCAAGTAGCCTTGCCCAGGTTAAATGTTAGGCCGACCTCTGCATATAGATTATTGTCGTGTGTATCCCAACCACGTGTCTGATAGTCTGCGTCTCTACCGTCAATATCACCCTCGCAACGGTTCCAACCGATTTCAAGGTTGACAGCAACCTTTTTGCTTACACGGAACTCATTCAAGATACCTGCGCTGAGGTCCATAGAGTAAAGGTCATTGGTCATTGTGCGGCCGATACCACCACCTGCGAAAGGAATAAAGTTCCAAACACGGTCAGGATTGTATCCACAAAGCATATTGCTCAGATTGAACAGGATATGTTCATTCAAGATCCAGTACTTGTTGTCAAGGTTTTTGCCATCAATAACAGTCTTTCCCCAAACGCCCTGCAACTTTGTGCGAAGACCGATACCTGGAGTAAACCATTTACCAATAGCTAAAGCAGCTGAAGGACTAGAACGGAACTTTTTAAACGGGCTGCGTGCAAGATTATGCCCGTGCTCCTCATTAGAATACCATGCATTCCATTCTGCACCTGCCTGAATAAACCAATTACTCCAAAATGAATTTGTGGCTACACTATATTTCTGAACCGGATCAGTATTCTGAGCCATAGAAGTCATCGAAACACCAGCAAGAGCCAATACAATCAATAGTCTTTTCATAACTTTTTATTTTTTAATGAAACAATATTTATAATTTTGTACTCGGGTACAAATATAATAATAAAAATTAAATTTTCAATGCTTTTGCAAAAAAAAAAAACGATTATTAATCGTATATTCATCATTTTTTTAGCTTATTTAACTAGCCCAGCAGATGTTCTATCTCCTGTTGACGCAAAATGCACAATATATTTTTCCCATCCGGAGCATAATTCGCATTGGAACACGCAAACAGCGCGTTAACAATATTCTCCATCTCATCATTACCCAGCACCTGTCCTTGGGGTATGGCGGCATTGCGAGCCAAGCTCAAAGCCAGAGACCGGTTGCTCTCATCCATCACATCAGATCCCTCTACCATCGCTGAAGCAACAATATCATGAACCAAGGCCACAGTATTTATCCCATCCATATCAGATGGCACCGCGTTTATGGCATAATTACCACTACCAAGATTTGTCAATTCAAAACCTATTTCTGTCATTTCCGGCATCAACTTCTCCAGAATGACATTCTCTGACGCTGATAACTGTATAACTTCCGGGAACAATACTTTTTGTGAAGAACCGCTACGGTCACACAGTTGTTGCAGATAGCGTTCATATAATATACGTACATGCGCACGATGCTGGTCTATGATCATCAGACCCGACTTGACCGCTGTCATTATGTATTTGCCCTTGTATTGGTAATGAGCCGGAGATTTCTCTGCTATTATATCATTACTTGTCTTCTTCTCCGCCGCATCTGGAACAGTATCAAAAATATCATGCTCCTTTTCATTCTTAGTTTTCAAGCCTTCATACAATTGTTCCCACTGGTCAGGAACTTGTGTCTGGCTGTTTGTATTACTCTGTGTGAACGGGTTGTATTGTGGATTATAACTTATCACAGGAGGTTGCATGTCATTTTCCTGCGGATTGTATACAGGGATATCCGGTCTCCCCTGCGTATCGAAATCTATAGACGGTACCTCATTGAAAATACCCACGGACTCTTTCACAGACGCATTAAGAATCTGCCAAATAGCCTGTTCGTTTTCAAATTTAATTTCCGTCTTAGTGGGATGGATATTAACATCTATATCCCCAGGAGCCACATCTATGTAAATAAAGTACGGAACCTGCTCCCCCATTGGCACAAGCCGTTCAAAAGACATCATCACAGCCTTATTGAAATAGGGATGCTTCATATAACGGCCGTTGACAAAGAAAAACTGATGAACACCCTTCTTGCGTGCCGATTCCGGCTTGCCCACAAAACCACTGATCCTGCACATCGTGGTATCTACATTCACGGGCAACAAATCCTGGTTAAGACGTTTGCCAAAAACATCAATAATACGCTGGCGCAGACCACAAGCCTTGAGGTTAAGCATTTCCGTCCCGTTGCAGTGAAGAGTGAAAGTAACATTCGGATTAACCAGCACGATACGTTCAAAAGCAGTGAGTATATTATTCAGTTCAGTAGAATTGGACTTTAGAAACTTACGACGCGCAGGAACATTGAAAAAAAGATTTTCAATTATAAAATTACTGCCCTCCGAACAAGAACACGGTTCCTGACCGGTAAATTTAGACCCGGAAACAGATAAATGTGTGCCAATATCCTCACCTCTCTGCCGAGTTTTGAGTTCCACTTGTGCCACAGCAGCAATAGAGGCAAGGGCCTCGCCACGAAACCCCATTGTGTGAAGAGAGAACAAATCATCAGCATGACGTATCTTGGATGTGGCATGACGTTCAAAAGACAATCGGGCATCAGTATCAGACATGCCCTTTCCATCATCAATAACTTGTATAGATGTGCGACCAGCATCCACCACCAGCACATTGATGATTGAGGCTTCGGCATCCACAGCATTCTCCACTAACTCCTTAATAACACTAGCAGGACGCTGTATAACCTCGCCCGCCGCTATCTGATTGGCTACAGAATCCGGTAAAAGTTGAATTATGTCACTCATTTTAATCTAGCTAAGAAAAAACACTATGCGGCAAGCGCGATAACAAGAAACAGATCTATTTGGGCATCAATTTCTTTCCCGTAATCTTTGCTCCATTTGTAATAGGCGGAGTCTCCAAAGACTTGCTCAGCACATTAGGATCTCCACCATTCCTGCCGATGTGCTGCAACGGCGCATCATGCCGTTTCAATATCTGCAAATCTGTCCCATCTTTCTTACCACGCCAATTGAAGACATCATCCTTATTCAAAGGACGGATATCATCAAACCATGCGAAATTGGAAAGTTTCATCTTTGCCGGAGGCGTTTGAGACAATGGATACATTATCCCCTGTGCCTTAGGCATCCATATTCGCTCAAGCTTTCGCTCCTTTGACATATACATCTTCATCGTGTCTGTCTCGATATAGTTGAGTCCTATCAGCGAACTGTCTTTATCATCCACAGGATAATAGACAGCCAGCACATTGCCAATGGCATCACTTCTCCTGACGTTACCATCCACGAAATAAGCCTTCATTTCTTTGGATGTCACTTGGTTGTAATGTTTTGCGTCATTCATCAATTCCACAGAAAGCGCCTGTCCGATAATATGTGCGAAACGGATTGTTGAATCATTCATATATACCTTTATCACCTCGCCCAACAGTTGTCTGTTCGCATTCCACACGATAGGGTCCTTATACATTGTCATACACGAGTCTTTGGTATTGATAACCATGGAGTCACACACTGCCTGCATATCAGTACGATAAGTACGCACCTTGCGATAACAATGCACCTTGCGGTACACAGAATCCGTATTTATATTGAATGTATAAATTTTCATTGTATCCGAATGGGCATACAACGTGTCCTTTTGAGAATAGTCCTTTGCCAATGCACGGATTGTAGCGAAACCGTAACCTGTTTTCTCGTTATATGTCAGTTTGCCACAACTGAGCGAGTTTTTATTTTTCTTATCCACAAACACCACGTTGCCATATCCCCTGTTCAGTCCCGTTTTATCATCATAATACAGACTGTCTCCAGTTATTGTCTTGCCCTTGTCCACGACTGTGGAGCGGCCGTATAGTTGTGCCTTGTCACTCTTTGTATTGAAATAACCCTGTTGGGTATGGATGACACTCGTTCCAGATATAATCTTGGACGGTCCCACTAGATGAGCCATGGACTTCCGGGTATCATAATATAATGTGTCCGTAGTTATCAACCGTTTCCCATTGCGCATTTTTACATTGAACGAGAACTTTGCCTCACCGTTTTTAAGATTGTATTCACCCCAATCAGACACCAGTCTGTCTTTACCGTCAATCAGCGTGCCTCCTTCCTGGAAATACGCGAAGTCATACAGACGATCATAATCCAAGCTGTCGGTATAGAGCGTCTGGAGACGATGTTTCAACACCACATGATGACGGGCCTGCATAAGTTGCTGCACACCATCATAGTCGGCATAATCACAATTCAGGGACAGGGTATCACCCTGACGGAAGCGGACATGTCCGAATGCTTTCACAGAATTAGACTCCTGGTAGAAATACGCACTGTCACACCACAGGTGCCCTCCCTGATGCAAGAAATACACATGACCCTTCACGATCTGGGCATCGGGATTGGCACTATACATATCATATCTCAGCTCATCCGAGTGAATAAGATACACGCGGGAGTCCTTGTGCTTCTTGGCATGCCGGCCATGCGGGGCCATGCGCGGTTGTGCCACACTTAGCCCAAAAAGGCATAGAATCACAATCAATATGATTCTATGCCCGCGAATACATCTTATCATATTGTTTCTAAACGTCATTTAACCCACCCCTGATATTCAAATTTGCAATCCTTATATCGGTCGTTCATGCGCACATAAGTGTGTTTAATCTTGTCCACGACCCAATTACGAAGAATTTTTTCTTTCTCCTTAGCCATCACCACATCCCTCATCACTTGGAAATCCTCAGTTATATTGGCCTTATGCCCCGGGGTTCTGCTGACAAGTTTTGCCAGCACACATACAGTCTTGCCCTTAGCGTTAACCATTTGGAATGCGGAAGACACCTGTCCCACCTTCAGCGTATCCACGACACGCGCGATTTCTGTAGGCAAGTCTTTCATCTGGAATTTTGATGTCCTTGTGCGAGTATCCTTATCTGTATTTGCCATCAATCCATGATTATTTTTGGTTTCCTTATCATCAGAGATGAATGTAGTAGCCTCCTCGAAAGAGAACTTTCCCTTACGAATGTCATTGGCAATAGAATCAAGACGGAACTTCCCCTTATCAATGGCATCTTGTGAAACATGCGGTTTCAACAAAATGTGGCGCACATTAACCTTTTCTCCGCGCTTGTCAATAAGCTGTATGATATGGAAACCGAATTCTGTCTCCACAATCTTGGAAATTCTCTTGGGATCAGTAAGATTGAAAGCCACGGTGGCAAATGCCGGGTCGAGCATACCACGACCGGTATATCCCAACTCACCACCCTGACGGGCCGTACCGGGATCCTCTGAATACAGACGCGCCAATGTGGCAAATGTCGTTTCTCCTTTAGTCACACGATCCGTGTAGCCACGCAATTCATCCTTGACACGGTTAATCTCGTCCTGTGATATCTTAGGCTGCTGTGTCAATATCTCCACTTCCACATCTGTAGGAACAATCGGGATACTGTCTTCAGGCATATCTTTGAAGTACTTTCGTACATCTGCCGGTGACACAGCCACATCCTTGACAAGTTCCTCCTTCATCTTCTGTATCAACTGACGGTTTTTGAAATCATCGTGCATTTCCTGACGCATCTGAGTGACAGTCTGCTTGCGGTATTCCTCCAACTTCTCACGAGAACCGATAAGAGAAACCCAATAGTTTATCTGTTCATCAATACCCTGTGTAACGTCAGATTCAGACACCGCGATACTGTCTATGGCAGCCTGATGCAGGAAAAGTTTCTGCACGGCCAACTGTTCTGGAATTGAACAGTCCGGATCTCCAGACCATTTCATCCCGTCCGCTTCGCCCTGCAAGCGCATAGCCTCTACATCCGATTTGAGAATAGGCTCATCACCAACCACCCATATAACTTCGTCCACAATGCTAGTCTCAGGTATCTTAGTTACCTCTTTCACCACTTTTGTCGTATCATTACCATGAACAGCAGCGAAAAGACTCATTTTATTTGCATTTGCGCTCAAACCCGCGAGAAACAGGAGGGCAACAAATCCCACAAATATTTTATATCCGGTTTTCATTCAATATTATTTAGTTGCGCGTTAACGCGCGTTATACATAATCAATCCAATAATGAACAAGACTAGTGCTTGTTCACCGTGGCAACAACTTCCTTGTTCACCACTACAGGGTATTTCCTCCTCAGCGTTGCCACCCATTCCTTTTCGAGATATTCCTGATAGTCGGCCACAACCTGTGAGCGGACATCCTCCAACTCTTTAGGCGCTTTCAACTTCTTGCCGAATACAGCACCAATAGGATACTGGCTCATTGGAGTCACCGTGGTATCTTTTCGGAAAACCTCCTTATCCACCAGCGGATTGTCACCCGCCTTGAAGTAGCCTTTCTCTACGCGTATGCGCAAGATAGAGTCGTTATTGAATGTCTTGCGCAGAACGTCAGCCCATTTATCAAACGGCAGATTCCTGACCGCATTCTTCACGGCCTTCACATCATCCTGATTTTTCACATGATAAGCGATACCCTTGAATCTAGGTTGCTCCCATGCGTATTTCTTCTTGTTTTTCCTAAAGTATTTTTCAAGCCCCGCCTCATCCTTAGCAGCCTTATCCCACACCGTGCGGTTGCAAATTTCATAGAGCAACAATCCGTCATGATATTCGCGAATGAGATTTTTCAAATCGGGGTCTTTGCTTTCCATCTCCATTTTCTTCTTTTCTAGAATTTGGGCAGATGTCGTCTGCGGGCCGTCCGCCTTTGCCAGAGAGTCGAGCTTGCTATCGATAATACGGTCGCGCAATCCCCGCTGTTCGATAAATTTGACAATATCCGTACGCACTGAATCGTAAGGAAAGAAATTCTGCTTGCCGTCAAGTCTGACGATATGCCATCCCGCAGGCGACATAAAAGGCTTGCTCATCTGCCCCACTTTCATTCCGAAAGCCACATCCTCAAACTCTTTCAATGTCTGTCCGCGCTGAATCCACGGCAGTTGTCCGCCCTCTGCAGCAGAGCGCTTGTCATCAGAACATTTCTTTGCCAGGGAGGCAAAGTCGGCCCCGTTCCGAAGGGCGTTGTAAATGGAATCAATGCGCTGCGCGGCCGCAGCCTGCTGCTCTTTGGTCGCTTTCTGGTTCAGGAGTATCAGTATGTGCGCCGGGCGAATCAGTCCCCCCGTCGAATCCACACGTGTCTGTGTTTCCCGATATATCTTGCGAGCTTCTTTCTCCACATCTGCATCGGTAATCACAGCCGGACGAATCTGCTGGTCACGGTATGTGGCAAACTCATCGTTAAACGATTTCAGCGTGTCCAGACGAGCTTCCAGTGCGGCGATGACCTTCAACTTGTAGTTGATAAACAGGTCTACGTATTCGTCCACATTCTTCTTGTCGATGACACCCTCTGAATTGTTCTTGTTGTATGAATACTCAAATTCAGAGCGGCTTACCGGCTGACCGTTGATTGTCATGACCGTCGGGTCCACCTGGGCATAGGCCTGACTTCCGCACAGAAGCATCGAGGCCAAGAGCATTTTCAATTTCATTATTTCCATTCTTTGTTAAAACCACGAGTTAAACGGAGTTTCATGATGTTTATTATCCGCCTTGCAGCATATATTCATTCATTAACATCCGTTTAACCCGCAGTCTCCATATTTTATTCCGGTCTTGAATAGTTGGGAGCCTCACTGGTGATAGTAATATCATGTGGATGACTCTCCAGCACACCGGCATTGGTAATACGCACAAACTTGGCATCATGCAGTGTGTCTATGCTTCCGGCACCGCAATAGCCCATACCCGAGCGCAGACCGCCGGTGAGCTGATAGATGACCTCCTGCACGGTACCCTTGTATGGCACACGGCCAGCGATTCCCTCGGGAACCAGTTTCTTCACATCTTTGGTATCGCTCTGGAAGTAGCGGTCCTTGGAACCGTTCTTCTGCTCCATAGCCTCCATAGAGCCCATTCCGCGGTAGCTCTTGAATTTACGACCGTTGAAGATGATGGTCTCACCGGGGCTTTCCTCGGTACCGGCTACCAGCGAGCCAATCATTACCGAACTGCCACCGGCAGCCAGCGCCTTGACAATATCACCCGAATAACGCAGACCGCCATCGGCGATCAGCGGTACGTCAGTGCCCTTGAGCGCACTGTACACATCGTAAACAGCACTCAACTGCGGCACGCCTACACCGGCCACCACACGGGTGGTACAGATAGATCCCGGTCCTATTCCCACCTTTATGCCGTCAGCACCATTCTCCACCAGCATCTTGGCAGCGGCACCCGTAGCCACATTGCCCACAACGATATCCACGTTAGGGAATGCAACCTTGGCCTGAACCAGCTTCTCTATTACGGATTTTGAATGTCCGTGAGCCGTATCGATGACAATAGCATCAGCACCGGCCTCAACGAGAGCCTTCATACGGTCCAGCGTGTCGGCTGTAACGCCGACACCGGCAGCCACTCTCAGACGACCCTTGGCATCCTTGCAAGCCATTGGCTTGTCCTTGGCCTTGGTGATATCCTTGTATGTTATCAGGCCTACCAGATTATTGTCGGCATCCACCACAGGCAGTTTCTCAATCTTATGCTCCTGCAGTATCTGTGCAGCAGCCACAAGGTCTGTCTGCTGATGGGTGGTGACAAGATTCTCTTTTGTCATGACCTCATCAATCTTCTTATTCAGATGACGTTCGAAACGCAGGTCACGATTGGTGACAATACCCACAAGATGATTACTCTCATCCACAACAGGAATGCCGCCGATGTGATATTCGTGCATCATATCCAGAGCATCCTGCACCGTGCTGCCACGACATATTGTGACAGGATCATAAATCATACCATTCTCCGCACGCTTCACGATAGCCACCTGGCGGGCCTGATCTTCAATGGCCATGTTTTTATGAATCACCCCCATACCGCCTTCACGGGCTATGGCGATGGCCATTGCTGCCTCTGTGACAGTATCCATGGCGGCAGTCACGAATGGCACATTAAGCGCTATGTTACGTGAGAACTTGGTTTTCAACTCTACCGTTTTCGGCAGCACCTCTGAATAAGCAGGGATTAACAGGACGTCATCGAAAGTAAGACCGTCCATTACAATTTTATCTGCAACAAATGATGACATATTGTAACTTTAGAAATTTATTGCGTGCAAATTTACTGTTTTTTTTCCATATAGGGGATATGACTTCATCATTTTCTTATTGAATTAGTGCTTTTTAACGCGGGAACGGATCAAGACGGGGGATGGAGGATGAAGAATAAAAGAAAATGAATGATGCGGCGCTTTGAATGCATTGAAAGCGCCGCATCATTCATTAAAGCCCAGGCATCAGTTCTGCCGGGCCACACATAGCACTACTCTTTTGTCCACAGACAAAGCCCATAATAGGTCCGACTGTAGTTGGCCAAAGACACAAGGTCCCAGCTGGCGCGCAGAGCGTAGGCCTGGAGGGGGGGGTGAGGGGATAATAGGGGTACTTGACCAATAGAGCGATGCGTCGCCATAGTTGCGGACATAGTTCCATTTTGACGCAACTTGATTCGGGCCCAAACCCTCATCATTACAACTGGCAGCCGGCAGGAAAAAATAGTCACCGGAGCAACGGATGGCCTGGTCTCCGTCTACCGTTGGCGTCGGCCATGGTTTTTCATAATGTACACCTACTGCGGTTGAAAGTTGAGTAGGCGTATATGCGGTTTCAGGTACATTTTTCTTCAGCCACAGTCCGGAATGAAAAATGCCGCCTCTGTAGGTATGAGTCTGCATCCCGGGGCCATTGTGACCATCGTCCCAGTATGCTCCAGCTACAAGATAACTCAATAACTGCCTGGCGTTCGGACAATTCTTACAAGCCCTGGTAGCAACAGCACCTGAAGTGATGGTTTTATTATAGGAGGTCGCGAGAGTCGGCTGATACACATAAGTAGTATCCGTGCTGATCGGATCCCAGTTATACCACTTCTTTTCATAAGCGGCATATCCGGCGTTGACTTTGCTCACTCCCCCTTTATCCGAACTTACATTTATAGGGAACTTCACAATGTTTCCCTTGCCATTGACAATTGTGAAAACACCAGCCATTGTCTTGGTTATTGACACCGGTGTCTTGCCGTTGGTGAACGTAGCCTTTATCGTGTATGTCTGGCTTGCCGGCGGCACGGTCATGTAAACGCTGAAACTCTTGTTATATTCCACAGAAGTTACGGGGATGCCGGTCGTCCCATTCAGATTGAGCGTGTATGTTGACACGGCAGGTCCCGCAAAAGAAAGGCTGTTGATATTGGTCACATTTGTGAGATCCACCGTCGTGGCCCCTGCTGCCATGTTACCGGATGTCGGTGTCATCTCAATCTTCGTAAGCGAGTATCCGTCAAGCGTGTGATCATCATAAACCACCATAAACTCCGCCACAGGCAGCAGACGGCTCATCGTTGTAGGTATCCCCCAGTTGTAAGGGCGTGTGGCGCCGTTGACGCTGGACCACATAAAGTCGTAGCCGTTAGCTATCCACGAGTAAGGCGATGACTGATCCTGTGTGCTGACCAACGTAAAAGCCTCGTTTGAGGCAGTCGTGGCAGTACCACCGGATGTTGTTTCATCCATGTTACTGCATGCTGACATACCAAAAACATCTGGTATGAAAACAAAATACTTTTAATTTTGTTTTCTTTCATATCAATAAACTTTGGGGTAATTAAATAAAAAAATATTTACAACAGTGTCCGCTGTCATCGATTATTTTCGACAAACAATTATCCGGTCGAAAATACGCGAAAATAGAGCCACAATGCAACCCATTGACAACCAAAAGATTAGCTGTCGCGATATTTTTAAAGCCTGTTTTCGGGTCGCATTTGATGTGTTTTTGGCTCACAACTTGATGTTTTCAGGCTTGCAACTAACGTCCTTTTAGACAACAAGAGATGGTATATTGAAGACTAAAAGACCGTTAATCGCAAAACAAGTTGATGTTTTACCTGTTTTAAATGATATTCCCGCTGTTTTCATGTTCCCATTATGGTTTTTTATTTCTAGTTTGCCAGCTCCGGAAGTGTTAAAATCAGTCATTTTTTATTACATATTCAAATCATGAAAAATCGGCAAATAAGCAACGAAAAACCCCACATCAGAGACGGAGCGCGCTCCGTCTCTGATGTGGGGTAACACAAAGTGAATATTATTAAAAGAAATCAGTTAGCCATTTCCGACAGGAACTTGATACGTACCAGACGGATTTCATCCTCAGAGTAATCACTTCCAAGTTCATCGGTAGCGGCTTGCAAATCATCAGTCTCGCTCTCGCTAAAATAATCATAGATATCGTCTACATGGTCATCATCCATGACATCTTCCAAGAAATAGTCTATATTGAGTTTCGTTCCGCTGTACACTATTGCCTCAACCTCGTCGAGCAGTTCACCGAACTCCAGTCCCTGGGCGTTCGCAATGTCATCCAGAGCCACCTGTCGGTCTATGCTTTGAATGATTTTCACTTTCAGGATAGACTTCCTGGCCACGGTACGAACACGCAACTCCTCGGGTCTCTCTATCTCGTTTTCCTGACAATGCTTTTTTATCAGTTCACAGAAATCCTTGCCATATCGCTTTGCCTTTCCGGCGCCAACCCCCTGAATATTCTGCAACTCCTGCATGCTTATCGGATACATTGTTGCCATCTGCTCAAGCGAGATGTCCTGGAATATGACGTATGGCGGCACATGAAGTTTTTTGGCCATCTTCTTGCGCAAGTCTTTCAGTATGGAATAGAGTTCCGGGTCAAGAGCTGTCCCGCTTCCGTCATGTCCCTCGTCATCATCATCGTCAGAAAATTCCTTGTCTTCTACAATCATAAACGATGAGGGATGTTTTATGAAACGCTTGCCAGCGGGAGTAAGTTTCAGCAGACCGTAGTTCTCTACATCTTTTTTGAGAAAGCCTGCAATAAGAGCCTGACGGATGACCGGATTCCAGATTTTTTCATCTTCATCCTCGCCGGTGCCAAATTCCTCAAGACGTTCGTGCTTGTGTAAAACGATATCATCGGTGGCATGACCCTTGACAAAATCAATGACATAATCGGCACGGAAGTTCTCCTTTATTGCCAGCACCGCATTAAGCACGATGACCAATGCGTTCTGAGCCTCCTTCTTCTCTTTGGGATGACGGCAGTTGTCACAGTTGTGGCAGCTATCATGGGGATATTCCTCACCAAAATAGTGCAGCAACATCTTGCGGCGGCACACTGAAGATTCCGCGTAAGCAGCAGTCTCCCGAAGCAGCTGACGACCGATATCCTGCTCAGCCACAGGCTTGCCCTCCATAAATTTCTCCAGTTTCTGCAAGTCTGAATAGGCGTAGAATGTGACACAGATGCCTTCGCCACCGTCACGGCCGGCACGCCCCGTCTCCTGATAATATCCCTCAAGACTCTTGGGAATGTCATAATGTATCACGAAACGCACATCCGGTTTGTCTATTCCCATGCCAAAGGCTATCGTTGCCACAATGACATCGATACGCTCCATCAGAAAATCATCCTGCGTCTGCGAGCGTGTGGTGCTGTCGAGACCGGCGTGATAAGGAGCCGCCTTGATATCATTTGTCCTCAGCACGGCTGCCAACTCCTCCACTTTCTTACGCGAAAGGCAGTATATGATACCGCTCTTGCCTGCATGCTGCTTGATAAACATTATTATCTGGCGGTCGATGTCCTTGGCTTTGGGACGTACCTCATAATACAGGTTAGGACGATTGAACGAACTCTTGAATTCCTTGGCATCCACGATACCCAGGCTCTTCTTGATATCCGAGCGTACCTTGTCGGTGGCTGTAGCCGTGAGGGCTATCACGGGCGCATTGCCAATCTTGTTGATTGTGGGGCGGATATTACGGTATTCAGGGCGGAAGTCATGCCCCCACTCCGAGATACAGTGAGCCTCGTCAATGGCATAGAATGAAATCTTAACAGATTTCAGAAATTCCACATTGTCTTCTTTGTTCAATGACTCGGGAGCCACATACAGCAGTTTGGTCTTGCCGGCTTTCACGTCATCCATGACATGCTGTATGGCAGCCTTGTTGAGAGAGGAGTTAAGATAGTGTGCCAATCCCTCATCCTCGCTCATCCCGTTTACCACATCTACCTGATTCTTCATCAGCGCAATAAGCGGAGATATGACAATTGCAACCCCGTCCATTATGAGGGATGGTAATTGATAACACAAGCTCTTGCCACCCCCTGTGGGCATCAACACAAACGTGTCATGTCCATCCAGCAGATTGCGTATAATAGCTTCCTGATCGCCCTTGAATTTCTCAAAGCCGAAAAAATGTTTCAGTTGTTCTGTAAGATTAACGTCCTTTACCATATTTATAAGCAGTTTTCCTTTCCACTCGATTAAATATCAATTGTTTTTCATGTATGGATGATTTTGTTTCCATACATCACGATTAAGAGTTAGTATGGATGGGGCAGATGACAGCATCCGTCCCACATTACTTAATATATATCAGGCTGATTCCAATTTTTGCAAATGGGTCTTGTCGAGCTGCGCTTTAGTATAGTCTAAAGTCACATCAAAACTTTTTACACGTTTTGATGGAATCTCGAACATCGCATCCATCATCACCGTCTCTACTATTGAGCGCAACCCGCGGGCACCAAGTTTATATTCCATGGCCTTGTCGACAATGAAATCGAGAGCGTTTTCAGCGAATGAAAGTGCGATGCCGTCCATCTCGAACAGCTTGATATATTGCTTTATAATTGAATTTTTGGGTTCTTGCAGAATTCGTCTCAACGCATCCCTGTCCAGAGGATTGAGATAGGTCAGAACGGGCAGACGGCCTATAATCTCGGGAATGAGTCCGAATGACTTTAAATCCTGCGGAAGGATATATTTCATCAAGTCGCCCTTGTCTATATTTCGTACATTCTGCACGGAATTATATCCCACCACATGGGCATTAAGGCGCTGTGCTATCTTGCGCTCAATACCATCAAAAGCGCCACCGCAAATAAACAATATATTCTTGGTGTCCACATGGATATAGTCCTGGTCGGGATGCTTGCGGCCTCCCTTCGGCGGAACATTCACCATGGTGCCCTCGAGCAATTTGAGCAATCCCTGCTGCACTCCCTCACCGCTCACGTCACGCGTGATGCTCGGGTTGTCGCTCTTGCGAGCTATCTTGTCTATCTCATCAATGAAGACAATACCACGCTCAGAGGCTGCCACGTCAAAATTGGCCACTTGAAGCAACCGGGAGAGGATGCTCTCCACATCTTCGCCCACATAACCGGCCTCTGTAAAGACGGTGGCATCAACGATCGTGAACGGCACATCAAGCATCTTGGCTATTGTGCGGGCCAGCAAGGTCTTGCCGGTACCAGTGCTGCCAACCATGATGATATTGCTCTTCTCGATCTCCACGCCTGTTTCGTCCACGGGCTGTTGCAATCGTTTGTAATGATTATATACAGAAACGGACAGATAACGCTTGGCCTCGTCCTGACCAATAATATACTGATCAAGATATTTTTTTATCTCCTTTGGCTTTGGTACTTTCTTCAGTTTGAATTCTGACTTTTCAGTATTTTCATTCTCGTCTTTTTCAACCACGCCTGTTGATTGCACAATCTGATACGCCTGCTGGGCACAATTCTCGCAAATGTATCCATTAAGTCCTGTTATCAGCAGTTTCACTTCTTTCTCGCTTCTTCCACAGAAGCTGCACACTTTCTTTGGCATTTATTTCTTTCTTGTTAATACAGCATCAATCATTCCGTAGTCTTTAGCCTCGTCGGCTGTCATCCAGTAGTTACGATCCGAATCTGCCCACACCTTGTCAAATGGGGTATGGGAATGATCAGATATAATGGTATACAGTTCTTTTTTGAATTTCTGAATTTCCTTAGCCTCGATTTCGATATCCGAAGCCTGCCCCTGGACCCCGCCAAGTGGCTGGTGGATCATCACGCGGCTATGGGTGAGGGCCGAGCGCTTGCCTTCCTGACCGGAGACGAGCAGCACGGCAGCCATGGATGCGGCCATACCTGTACAGATAGTGGCGATATCACTAGAGATGAACTGCATGGTGTCGTAGATGCCGAGACCCGCTGTAACGCTGCCGCCGGGGCTGTTGATATAGATCGATATGTCCTTGCCACTGTCGGCAGAGTCCAAGTAGAGCAACTGCGCCTGCAATGTATTGGCTGTGTAATCATCAATCTCAGTGCCCAGGAATATGATGCGGTCCATCATCAAACGTGAGAAGACATCCATCTGGGTGACGTTCAACTGGCGTTCCTCCAAAATATAAGGATTCAAATATTGGGCTTGCGATTTCATCACATCGTCCAGAGCCATTCCGTTCATTCCTAAATGCTTGGTAGCATATTTTCTAAAATCGTTCATAATAAATTATCTTTTCTTTTTTTATACAAAAAGAGAGGTTACCGACTCTTTTGTGATTGTTCTAGGAACAAAGTTACTAAAAAAAGTCGATAACCTCTTTATAAAGAAGTTTTTTTTTGTAAAAAAAGTAATTATTTGCTCATCAGCTCATTAAAGTCATCCAATGAGATGGATTTTTCATTCAATTTAACAACTTTCTTGAGGGCTGTTGTCAACTTGCGGTCAATGGCACGGTCAACAAGTCCGTCCGTATTTTCACCCTTTTTAATCATATCGTCAGCATAGTTGTCGACATACTCTTCAGGAATGTTTGTCATGCCATACTGAGCGAACTGTGCACGGGCTGCCTCTTTGGCTGTATCCCTGATATCATCGTCGCCAACCTTAACTTCAGTAGCACGGACGAGTTGCTCCTTGATAAGATGCCATGTCAGCTCCTTGATACTCTGATCGTAGTTCTTGTCCACGAAAGACTGGTCTTTATCCTTGTTGTTGTTAAGCATGATGCGCTTGAGCAGTGCGTCCGGATAAGCCAAAGCGCCAACTTTATTCTCAGTGTACGTGCGCACGTCCTGAATAAACTTATAGTCGCTGTCGGCTGCGAGCTGACCCTTGAGACCGCCTGCTATCATCTCGCGGAATTCTTTCTCGTCCTTAACGGCATCCTTGCCATAGATGTTATCGAAGAGATCCTGATTAACTTCAGCTTTCTTGAAACGGCTGATTTCAGTAATCTGATAACTGAAATCTGCATTTACATCCTTGACCTGAGCTTTCTCTATCTTGAGCAAAGAAGATATTTCAACTTCGCTTTCTGGATAAGCCTTCTTGGGGTTGAATGTGATGATGTCGCCAAGTTTGACGTCATTGAAAAGTTTCTTCTGGTCCTCAACCTTAATATAGTTAGGCATCAACACAGCAGCCTCTACAGTGATACCACCCTCCTTGGTGTTACCATTCTCATCGAGTTCGCGAATGTCACCTTTGAGCATGTCGTTGTCCTGATATTCTTCCACTTTCTCGTAACTTCCGCCACGTGAAGCGAACATGTCAACCTGCTTGTCGATTAGCTGGTCGTCAACTGAGATGTTATAGTAATCTACAGTATCTTTGTCTGAGAGTTCAATCTTGAAATCAGGAGCGATTGCGATATCAAACATGAAGGTGTAAGGAGCTTCTTTCTCCAAATCCTGCGCTTCCTGCTTGTCTGAAGGCAGAGGTTCGCCCAGCATTTGAACTTTATTGTCTTGCAAATATTTGTAAATTTGCTCACCAACAAACTTATTTATAGCGTCCATTTTAGCAGAAGCACCAAACTGCTTCTTAATCAAGCCCATTGGAACCATTCCTGGACGGAAGCCCGGGAAATTGGCTTTCTTGCGATAATCCTTAAGTGCCTTCTCGACATTTTCCTTGTAATCAGCTTCTTCTACTGTCAAAGTCAGCAGACCGTTGACTTTGTCAGGGTTTTCAAATGAAATCTTCATCTCTGATGTTTTTGTTTTATTATTAATTTCTGTTATTTTCCAAATGAGTTGCAAAATTACTCATAATTGGTGTAAATGCCTAATATAATAGATAAAAATTTGTTTTTTTAACCATCATACTCAGCCTCTTTTGCACGTCTCTGCTCGTCGATAAGTTGGAAATCTTTCTTACGCAGTACAAAACTGTTACTCAGATACTTCTCACGCACAATCTTGTTGTTTGCTAATTCCTCAGGATTGCCCTGAAAAAGAATCTTTCCTTCGAACAGAAGGTAAGCACGGTCGGTAATGGTCAGCGTTTCCTGAACATTATGGTCGGTAATGAGAATTCCTATGTTACGGTATTTCAACTGCCAGACGATGTGCTGAATATCCTCAACGGCGATCGGGTCAACGCCGGCAAACGGCTCGTCGAGCATAATGAACTTCGGGTCGATGGCCAGACAACGGGCTATCTCAACACGACGGCGCTCACCTCCGGAGAGTTGGTCGCCCCTGTTCTTGCGCACCTTGTTGAGACGAAACTCATTGATAAGACTTTCCAACTTTTCAAGCTGGTAGTCACGTGGCTTGCCTGTCATTTCCAAAACCGACAGGATATTACCTTCGACAGTCATCTTACGGAACACGCTCGCCTCCTGGGGAAGGTAGCCTATACCGGCACGGGCACGCTTATAGACGGGATAACTGGTGATATCCTTGTTGTTAAGATATATATGTCCGGCATTGGGTACGATAAGACCTGTTGCCATATAAAATGATGTCGTCTTTCCAGCTCCATTAGGACCTAGAAGACCGACAATCTCACCCTGTTCAACATTAATGGAAACATCATTTACGACCGTTCGTTTACCATAACGCTTCACCAGTCCTTCGGTTCTGAGCACCATCTTCACTTCAGGTATCTCAGTCTCTTCTCTTTCTGCGGTTTGCCTGACTTTTTTATCTTCAGACTGCCTCTCGTCAGCGTCCGGATGTTCTTCCCTTTGCATCGGCTCCTCTTGGAGTGCCTCTTCTGAAATATTATTTATTTCACCCATAAATTTTTATCTTATCGAATAATTCGACAAAATTAGTAAAAATCTGCCTAATAACACTTATAAAATCAAAAACTATTAAGAATATTGCAGTTTTTTATTGGATTTTGGTTACTTTTGCAAAACAAAATAAATCAGATACATGTTGTTATATAAATATCTAACCACTTTAGGACATTACCTGATACTGATGGGACGTTCATTTGCACGTCCTGAGCGCATGCGCATGTTTTTGAAGCGCTATGTCAAGGAGATGTCACAATTGGGAGTGGACTCCATCGGCATTGTTCTTCTCATTTCATTTTTCATCGGCGCCGTCATCTGTATCCAAATGAAAATAAATATCCAAAGCCCGTGGATGCCGCGTTGGGTGGCAGGCTACACCACACGAGAGATAATGTTGCTTGAGTTTTCATCTTCAATAATGTGTCTTATTCTTGCTGGTAAGGTGGGGTCTAATATTGCCTCGGAACTTGGGACGATGAGGGTGACACAGCAAATAGACGCACTCGACATCATGGGGGTTAACTCTGCAAGTTATCTTATCCTGCCTAAAATTATGGGACTGGTAACAATAATGCCATTCCTGGTGATATTCAGTTCGGCAATGGGTATTGTAGGTGCTTACGCCACTGCTTACATAGGGAAAATACTTACGCCAGACGACCTCACACTGGGATTACAGCACGCATTCAATCAATGGTTTGTGTGGATGAGCGTGATAAAAAGTCTATTCTTCGCCTTTATCATATCCAGCGTATCCTCATTCTTCGGGTATACCGTCAATGGCGGTTCTGTTGAAGTGGGGAAGGCCAGTACGGATGCTGTTGTATGCAGCAGTGTACTCATATTGTTCTCTGATGTTTTTCTCACCCAAATGCTTTCATAAACCATGATAGAAGTTAAGAATTTAACAAAAACCTTTGGCGACAAAACGGTGCTGAAAAATATCAGTACGGTATTCGAGACAGGGAAGACCAATCTGATTATTGGCCAGAGTGGTTCGGGAAAGACGGTATTAATGAAAAACATTGTAGGTCTGCTTGAACCCACGAATGGAGACATACTCTATGACGGGCGCAACTTTGTGACTATGAGCAAGCATGACAAAGTGATGATGAGACGAGAGATGGGAATGATTTTCCAAGGTGCCGCCTTGTTCGATTCGCTTTCCGTTGTTGAAAATGTGAGATTTCCACTTGACATGTTCTCTTCCATGAATTACCGTGAACGCACGAATCGGGCACAAGAGTGTCTTGAGCGGGTGAATCTGTCTGACGCTCAAGATAAATTCCCAGGGGAGATTTCTGGTGGCATGCAAAAACGTGTGGCAATTGCAAGGGCAATAGTGCTCAATCCCAAATATCTGTTCTGCGACGAGCCAAACTCAGGACTTGACCCCAAAACATCTCTTGTGATAGATGAACTGCTGTCGGGAATAACAAAGGATTTTGGAATGACGACGATCATCAACACCCACGATATGAATTCAGTGATGGGCATTGGAGAAAACATTATCTTCATATACGAAGGCAACAAAGAATGGCAAGGCGTAAAAGACGAAGTGATGAATTCAACAAACAAGAAACTTAACGATTTGGTCTTTGCTTCCGACTTGTTTCGCAAAGTGAAAAAAGCGGAAATGAAAGAAGAAAAATAAACGATGATTTTTATTACAATAAAAAAAGGAAGAAAGGAATCTCTGTCTGGATTCCTTTCTTCCTTTTATCTCAAATACCAAATCCCTTTTCTTTCAACCATTGGCACGACAACCTCTTCTTTGGTGCTGTCACCATAGGCAAAAACAAGAAATACATCTGCCACATGGTGCGCGGTATCAGCCTTGGCATTCATAATACGCACCCCACGGATGCCACGATGTTCTTCTTTCTGCTGTCCGACAAACATCTTGGCATTGGTTATCAACTGCTCGCGGAAACTGCTGGGAATGCGTTCTGGCTGATATTGACCGTCCACATACTGATCATATTTTCCTTGTAGAAGCAAGTCATAATATTGCTTGGCTGCATGCGCCGCGATATCACCGGCAGAAGGTTCCGACTTGCATGCCACGAATGACACGGACAACACAAACGAAACGATAACCGTAACAATGTGTTTCATTATTTCTGACGGATAAACACATTTATAGGACAGCCATGCATCGACCAGTTTTCACGTATCTTATTTTCGAGGAAACGGCGATATGGCTCTTTGATATATTGCGGCAGATTTGCATAAAATACGAACGATGGTATCTGCGTGTTGGGCAACTGTGCACAGTATTTTATCTTTATGTATTTTCCCTTTATTGATGGTGGCGGATAGGCCTCTACCAATGGCAACATGACCTCGTTGAGCTTGGATGTCCCGACCCTTGCCTTGCGGTTCTGATACACATCCTTGGCCGTTTCGATAATCTTGAATATACGTTGCTTGGTGAGCGCAGAGGAAAATATTATCGGAAAGTCTACAAACGGGGCAAAACGCTCACGAATGGCATTTTCGAATGTGCTTATCACCTTCTGGTCTTTATTCTCAACCAAATCCCACTTGTTTACTACTACTACCAGGGACTTGTTGTTTTTCTGAATAAGCTGGAATATGTTCATGTCCTGAGCCTCTATTCCACGTGTGGCATCAAGCATCAAAACACAAACGTCACTATTCTCTATTGAACGTATGCTGCGCATAACGGAATAGAACTCCAAATCCTCAGTAACCTTGTTTTTACGACGTATACCTGCAGTATCAACAAGATAAAAGTCAAAGCCAAACTTGTCGAAACGGGTATATATGCTATCGCGTGTGGTTCCTGCAATCTCTGTCACGATATTCCTATCTTCACCGATAAAGGCATTTACAAGACTGCTTTTACCTGCGTTAGGACGCCCGACAACAGCAAAGCGCGGTATGCCATCCTCAATCAGTTCACTGCTCTCAGGCTTCAACTTTGTGAGCACGAGATCAAGCAAATCGCCGGTGCCACTACCTGTCACGGAACTAATACACTGAGGTTCACCCAATCCTAGGGAATAAAATTCGGCAGCATCATAATATTGTTCGTTGTTATCTGTTTTGTTCGCTACCAAGATAACCGGGAGATTGGAACGACGCAATATCTGCGCTACATCCTCATCCCAACTTGTTACGCCATTTGTGACATCAACAAGGAAGAGCACCAAATCGGCCTCTTCGGTCGCCACAAGCACCTGCTTGCGGATGGCATCCTCAAATATGTCATCTGATTTTACTACCCAACCGCCTGTGTCGACGACTGAAAATTCCCGTCCGTTCCATTCACATTTGCCATACTGACGGTCACGTGTGGTACCCGCCTCGTCGCTCACAATGGCGCGGCGCGACTTTGTTAGTCTGTTAAATAAAGTGGATTTACCCACATTTGGGCGTCCCACGATTGCTACTAAATTTGCCATACGTTTTTATTGTTTATTCCGGATTATATCCGAAGTTATCTAATTCTTTTTTTGATGAGCGCCAATCCTTGTCCACCTTCACAAATGTTTCAAGATATATCGCCTTTCCGAAAAACATCTCAAGGGCCTTGCGGGCCTCGGAACTTACTTTCTTAAGGGCCACACCTTGGTGCCCGATGATAATGCCTTTTTGACTGTCACGCTCCACATAGATTATCACATTGATATGGATATGCTTTTCTTCCTCCTTAAAACTTTCCACCTTGACCTCTACAGAATAAGGAATCTCCTTATCGTAATAGAGCAATATCTTCTCTCGTATTATCTCTGTCACAAAAAACTTGGCTGGCTTATCAGTCAATTGATCCTTACCAAAATAAGGAGGGGAGTCTGGTAACAACTCCTTGATGCGCTTAAGTATAATATCGGTACCAAACTTATTTTTAGCAGAAATGGGCAATATCTCGGCATTAGGCAATAACGAATGCCACTTCTCTACGATATCTCCCAATTCTTTCTGGTCACTCTGATCAATTTTATTAATGAGCAATAGAACCGGAATTGTCATCTTCTTAACTTTCTCAAGAAATTCAATGTTCTTCTCTGGATTCTCCACTAAATCTGTCACATAAAGCAACACATCTGCATCGGCCAAAGCCGACACGGAGAAAGCAAGCATCGCCTCCTGCAATTTATAGTTTGGCTTCAGCACTCCTGGTGTATCCGAAAACACAATCTGCATGTCATCGGTATTAACAATGCCCATGATACGGTGGCGAGTGGTCTGCGCCTTGAATGTAGCAATGGAGATGCGCTCGCCAACTAGCTGATTCATCAGTGTCGACTTTCCCACATTTGGATTTCCAACGATATTTACAAAACCTGCTTTATGCATATTCTATATTATGATTATAACAAAAAAACGCATTCTTTTCTAATGAAGGATGCGTTTTCTTGTTGTTCTTGTCTTTAGAGTTATTTCTTGAGTGCCGCTGCATCAGCTCCATCATAAGCCCACTTGCAATAAGATGCACCATGAACAAAGCCTGCTCCAAATGCAGTAAAGATAACATTGTCGCCTTTCTTTAACTTACCTTCATAGTCCCAAAGAGCGAGCGGTATTGTCGCAGCGCTAGTGTTACCATAATGGTCAATATTTACCATCACACGGTCCATTGAAATACCTACACGCTTGGTAACAGCTTCAATGATGCGCAGATTGGCCTCATGAGGCACAACCCACGATACGGACTCTGTGGTTAATGCATTACGATTAACAATTTCCAACACATCGTTGCTCATGTCTGTCACAGCATACCGGAAGACTGTACGGCCCTCTTGATACAAATAGTGCAAACGATGGTCCACGGTAAAATGGGACGGCGGGCAAACCGAGCCTCCTGCCTTCATGTGAAGGAAAGGAAGTCCCTTACCATCAGTCCGAAGAAATGAGTCCCGATATCCGAAGCCTTCTTCTGTTGTACCCTCTACAAGCACAGCTCCCGCACCGTCTCCGAAGAGTACGCATGTCTGCCGGTCTGTATAATCGACCATCGAAGACATCTTATCAGCTCCGATTACAATAATTTTCTTGTAACGGCCACTCTGAATCATCGACGCAGCAACATCCAGAGTATATAAGAATCCACAACAAGCTGCTTCAAAATCAAAAGCGAATGCGTTTTTCAACCCCAACTTTCCAAGAACAATCGATGCTGTTGATGGAAATTTATAATCAGAAGTGGTGGTCGTGACAATGAGTGCATCGATAGTATCAGGATCGACACCGGTCTTCTGAATCAACTGCTTGGCTGCCTTACGCGCCATATAGCTGGTTCCGAGACCTTCCTCTGTGAGGATACGGCGCTCCTTGATACCGACACGCGTAGTAATCCACTCGTCGTTGGTGTCTACCATTCTGGACAATTCCTCATTGTTGAGTATATAGTCCGGAACATAACCACCAATACCAGTGATTATCGCGTTGATTTTCTCCATTATTCAGCTACTTCCTTAACAATAGCTACTTTTCCTCTGTAATAACCGCAAGTTGGGCATACTGTATGGTAAACATAATATGCGCCACAATTAGGGCATAATGCCAATGTTGGAGCAACTGCCTTATCATGAGTTCTTCTCTTAAGTGTACGAGTCTTGGACTGTCTTCTTTTAGGATGTGCCATTTTACTTTAATCTTTAATTATTATTTTTATATTTTTCTAATTCACTCCATCGTGGATCTACAGCTGTTTCCTCCTCATCACTACTTCGGGTAGCAGAATGCTCTTCAAGCATTTTTATCATAGCAGCGTTGCATTTTCCAGGTGCGTGAACGTGCTTGATGGGTATGTCGAGTGCTATAAATTCATAGATAAACCATGATGTATCAAGTATTCCTTCTTCCTCGACAACAATCACAATATCATCTTCTTCTGAGTATTCGTCTCCAAATTTAACAACCAACCTATTATCGGTATCGATTGATTGATCCATGTCATCAAGACACAAATCACATGGAATGTGTACTGTACCATCAATATGAAAGTCGAGTTCAAAAAAATCAGCTGTCCTCTGTACAGACAGCTTCACGCACAAATCCCCCCGTCTTACTTCGGGAGCATCTATTGCCTCAAAGTAATCCTTATTGAGATGGTATTCCAGAGTGGTTATCCCCTCTTTCAATCCCTTCAAATCTATCTTAAAGGACTCTAAACTACACATTTGAGTTGCAAAGTTACGAATATTTTCTGATATATAGAAAATTAATGGCAAAAAAAAACAAATTGTTAGATAAATTTGGCAAACAAAGGGATTAAAGCATAAACTACTTTTTCAATTCCACACGGAATATTGTACCTTTTCCTATTTCTGAACTCTTGACAAAGATATGACCATCATGATATTCCTCAATGATACGCTTAGCCAAAGACAGTCCTAGCCCCCAACCACGTTTCTTAGTTGTAAAACCAGGACGGAACACATTACCAATATCCTTTTTACGTATTCCTTTGCCTGTGTCAGATATTTCTATAGTAACCTTCTGTGGTGCTTCTTCCATGCATATAGTTATCGTGCCCTCACCGCCCATCGCGTCTACAGCGTTTTTGCAGAGATTCTCTATCACCCATTCAAACAACTGGGCATTTATTTTAACTATGATATCATCTAAAGGTAACTTCTTAACCATCTTTACCTTCGTTGATGTTCTGCAATCCATATAATCTATCACATGATCCACAACCTCATTCAAACTGGAAGGTACAAGTTCTGGCAAAGAACCTATCTTTGAAAACCTATCGGCAATCAACTCCAACCGCTTGACATCCTTATCCATTTCCGGGATTAAATCATCATCAGGATAGTTTTCTTTTAATATCTCCGTCCACGCCATCAGACTAGATATTGGTGTGCCTAGTTGATGAGCTGTTTCCTTGGATAAACCCACCCACACTTTATTCTGTTCGGCACTTTTAGAAGTAAGAAGAGCAAAAATGGCAATAACGACAAAAATCAAAACAATACCAAGTTGCACAAACGGATATGTCTCAAGACGTTTCAGCATTAATGAATCATCATAACAAACATAGGTGTATTCTTTGTGCGCCGAATCATCAAGGGCTATTTTTATACTCTTTCCCGAGTTCTTCAATCTAAGACCTATTACAGACGCATTCTTCAGACTATCCGAATAATTTCTTCCCTTAACATCCAAATTGCGAAAAGTCTGTACATTACCTAAAGAATCCATAACAATCACAGGTATCGTGTTATTCTCATTAATGACTTTCAACACCAAATTAAGATCCGTGTTTTCGTCTACATTATTTAAAGTACGCATGGCCTCTGCCCATACTTCCATCTTATTGCGCTCCTCATTTTCCAAATCACGAGTCAGAAAATGAGACACGACAAGAGAAGCGACAGCTATAATCACGGCTGCGGTCACTAAAATAATCTTGACTTGCTTAATATGGTTAGTCCATTGCATAGAATAAAAACGG
>OBMA010000347.1_pt1 | contig 26813 bp, 23 predicted proteins | sample 1539141 | NCBI WGS metagenome assembly OBMA01 (sample SAMEA3991484, study PRJEB22521) | metagenome | biome: anthropogenic terrestrial biome; feature: sewage plant; material: raw primary sludge | place: Sweden | collected 2012-09-26
TATTCCTAATTTTGAGAATTCGTCAATACTGTTTTTATAAAATGTCACGAATTTTTTTCTTATTATAAACATCTTGTTTGTTATATTTTTAACAAAGATAAATATTATTTATAAATAAAGTGTAATATTATGGCATTGCCATCAGATATCACATTAAGAATAAGACATTAAAAATTTTAAATGACTATCTCCATTTTTATAAGTTTCCAAGACCATAAATCTCAATAACTTTAATCAAGATTATTTGCATCCATTAATGCTGTTTCTTGGTCCGCTCCTTTTATTCGTTCACTTTTGCCTTGTATTCGGTATACATAGCTGTGATGATGTCTACAAAGTTACAGACGGCGTTGCCGTGTAGATAACCATGCCGTACCACGGGGTCGTTGTAATATTGGGCATTACTTTTAAGTCTTACAAATTCCTCCACGTTTCCGTTCCAAACATTTGGGTTTTTGCCATATTTTTTAGCCAAGGCCTGGGCATCCTTCACGTGGCCCACACCGGCATTGTAGCTTGCCAGTACGAATTTTATCCGATCCTCCTGCTGTACGTTGCTGAAGCTGGCACTCAATATTCGAAGATATTTGCAGGCCAGTTTTACGTTAATCTCAGGGTCCATCATTTCATTTTTTGATTTTGCCCCCAGTTTATAGGCCGTTCCTGGTACCAGCTGCATCAGTCCGCGTGCTCCAGACCAACTGGTGGCGTTCGGGTTGAATTTTGATTCTTGATGGGCCAAGGCGGCAATCCATCTCCAGTCCCAACCCGTAATGCTGGCTCCTTCTTTGAAATAGGGGTCATATAGAGATATCTCGTGAGTCCCTTGAGGTATTTTGGCCACATGAATGTTTCTCTTTGGTGTCACGAATTGAGGAAGAATGTGTTTTACTTCAAAATATTTGTTGTAAAGTTTTTCCGCCATTTTCATTGTGCTTTTTTGGGCAAACCAAGCGTTTACGTTTTTCAGCAAAGTGGTGTCTTTTACCGCCCATGCCGAGCGCTGCGCAAAACTTACGGGCATTTTTATATCTATATTGGTGTAGTCGGTATTATTGGCCAAGGCGATATTCTCGTCGCAGATGGTGTAGTCAATTTCTCCGTTTGATACTTTATCCATCAAATCTTCCTCATCTTCCTGGTTGTTTGTTTCTATTATTTTTATTCCGCCTCCTACTTCTTCATTCAGGTTCTTCAGTCTATCGGCATATTTTGAACCTTTCACCACATATATCTTTTTCCCTATCAGTTGGGTAACATCACGCAGAGGGGCGTCGGTCGAGGAGTCATTTCCCTTTTTCCACTTTTTGTGGCTTTTTTTCTTGGCTGTCTTTTGCGCTTGTTTGCTGCGTTGCACCAGCACCTGTCTGCTGATGTAGGTGTGGTCGGTATATTTTATTTTCTGTTTGAATTCGTTTGTTACTATGAGAGGGTAGGCCACCAAATCCACTTCCCCTTTTTCAAGCATCTGTTCCAAATCATTCATGTCTTTACCCAGCACAAATTCTATTTTTTTGTTTTGGCTTTGGGCAAATTCCGTCGCCAGTTCATATTCGTAACCCATCAGCGTGTTATCCTTTTCATAATATGATACAGATTGTGACAGCGTGGCTACTCTCAGCACGCTATCGTTGCGAGTGGTATCGGCAGTATCTGCCGTTTTTGCATTTTTTCTGGCGCAACTGCTTGAGAATGCTGTCACTGCAATTATCATCAGGAGCACTGCCAATCGGGTTATTCTGGATTTTGTTTTTTGCATGTGTTCTTTTTGTTGTGATTTCCCAAAGTAAAGGTAAAAATGTTAGAAAAACAATTTTTGCATTTTTCATAAGCCTTTTATTAATCTTTTTTATATTTTGAATTTATTTGTAAATATCTTTATGCCAGATGTTTGAAATGCTTTTTGAAAAGTTGTCAACACATTTTTCGCCTTTTGTTCTAATTTTTATGTTAAAAAATATGCATAGAACAAATGAAATTCATAATTTTGGGGCGTTTATAAATCAGAGTGAGTATGAATGTAGCTTTTATTGTAGAGAACCAGGATTCTAAAAAATTTGTCCTGAAAGACGGATTGAATTTTGAAAGCGTCCTTTGTATTTACGACACAGAGACGCACCAGATTGAATGGCGTTCGATGAAGACGATTGCTTCAGACAATCTAAACATGGCGTTGTCTCTTTTTGACATGAATGTGCAAAGAGTCGTATCTACGCATTTGGATGACTACTTGATTCAGGAATTGAACCAGAATGAGATTACGGTTTATCAAGCTGCCAATAACGACTTGATTGACGCTATCAAGCGCTACAATCAGCATTATCTCCACGAGATGGACGGCAGAAATATGATGGTCTCGAGACAGCATCGTCATTCGATGGCTTTTGCCGAGGCTTTCTGATTTTCCAATCGAGACAGAAATACGTCTAAATGATTATGGGGCTGTGCCAAAGTGGTGCAGCCCCATATTTTTTTGTTATTGTCCTTTCTGTTAATACAGAATGAAGATGCAGGGCCGTTTGTTCAAATCGGGCAGGGTGGTATGTTTCCACTCTGTCACACTTTTGGTCCTGATATATTCGGTAGGAAGTGTTACATCGCAGGCTATGCACACCTGTGTGTTGTTTTGGCAGGTTGCAAGAATTTTGTCCAGCATCTTTTGATTCCGGTAGGGTGTCTCAATGAATATCTGAGATTGCATTTCAGTGTGGGCTCTCTTTTCCAACATTTTGAGGGCCTTTGTTCGGTCAACATCTTCTATCGGGAGATAGCCCACAAAGGCAAAACTCTGTCCGTTGAATCCAGAAGCCATGAGTCCTAGTAGAATGGATGACGGACCGACCAGCGGCACTACTCGTATCCCTTTTTTTTGAGCTTCACGAACGGCGTTGGCACCAGGGTCGGCAATGGCGGGACATCCAGCTTCGGATATGATACCCATATCGTGACCCTCAGACAGTGGTTGTAAAAAAGCTCCCACTTCTTTTGGGTCGGTATGCTCATTAAGTGTATAGAAAGTCAGACTGTCAATATCAATCTCTCTGTCCACTTTCTTTAGGTAGCGGCGTATGGTTCGTACATCCTCAACCATGAAATGCTTGATTCCCATTATGATGTCGTGATTGTAGTCAGGCATCACGGTATTGATGGCACTGTCGCCTAATGTGTTGGGTATCAAATATAATGTTCCGTTCATCAGTCTTTCTTTTTTTGTTTGCTGGCAGTTTCTTTGGAATTGCCCCAAAATCTTTGCAATGTAACTTAAAAAAAGTAGAAAACAAATATCTCCTGCTCTTGTCTGCTATATATTTTCTCTGTACTTTTGAATCAGTCAATCGGAACAAAGATATAGCCGCATTGTTGAGTTACTGGTTAAACTTAACAATTTTACTAAATTCCGGGCGACTCTATTGACTCAATGGCGGGCCACACCTTCGGGTAGCACTTCGGTGCCGGTGGATTACAAAGAGCTAAAACAGCCCAAATCCTTTTTTTTAGGAGTTTAAATTAACGGCAATGCGGCTTCCTTATACTTAGGTGTAACAGATTTATTCCAAAATCCGTTGCACCTAATTTTTTATGACTGTCTGGTGTCCGATTTGCTTATGGTTTAAATAAAGAAAGCTTATGTTGCAAAAAATATGGATGGTGATGAAGAGGGTGGCACAGAAACTGGTGGCAGCTTTTCGTAAATTATGGAAAGTTCTGCCATTTTCCCGCTCGTATAAGGTGATAGCCTTGCTGGTATTGTTGCTGATAGTTGTGGTTGGAACAGTGATGGTTATGCGCAAATTATCGGGCTCTTCCATTCTTCCTGAAGTTAAAGTGGTGCACAATGAGAAGATTGATTCCACGGCAGTCTATTTACAGTCTATTAGAGAAATTGGCCAATGGGAATTTCTGTCTGTTGATGTGGAGGAAATGGTTGATACCACCATCTCCCAGACATTGGGAAGTGATGACCGCATTGCCTGCATCTATAAAGGTACAGTGCATCTCGGTTACGACCTGTCAGAAATCAGTAATTCTGCCCTGGTTGTCCATGGCGATTCTGTTTCGTTGTTGTTGCCGAAGATAAAGATACTTGATTCTGATTTTATTGATGAGGCTCATACTCAGGTGGTTTATCAGAGTGGTACGTTTGCGCCGATTGTGATGGAGTCACTCTATAAAAGGGCTCAGTGGAAGATGCGGCAGCGGTGTGTTACTGCCGAAAATTATAAAAGGGTGGCGCAATATGCGTCAGAACAATTTTCTTCCATGTTCAGAGCATTCGGGTTTAAGTATGTAAAAGTATTGCAATCGTAATGGACACAGTGCTTTAAAGGTGACAATCTTGTAATAAATATCTTTTTATGTTCAAGGACATATACTTCCTTGTTTGTATTCTGATAATTTAATTGCACATTTGTAATGCAAACAAAACAGGTAGATTTTTTCATAGTTAAGGTTTATTTATTTTAAGGGAGGCTGGGAAGTTTCCCTTAATTTTTTGTGTTGTGTCTGTTTAGAACTGAAATTTTCTTATTTCTCCGTTTGATTGCTTTTATCTTCGCTTGGTTTCTTAATTCAAAATGATTTCACTACCTTTGTAATTTAGTGATGTCAGCTTAGAACTTGCAGAAAAGTCAGCGCTGTTCATCATCATTTACAGAATGTTTTACAAGAAAATATAAATTCAAAAAAATTTATGGCTTCACAAGAAGAGGTTTTCAAGAAGATTGTCGCACATTGTAAGGAGTACGGCTTCGTTTTCCCTTCCAGCGAGATCTACGATGGATTGGGTGCCGTGTATGACTATGGTCAGAATGGCGTTGAACTGAAAAATAATATCAAGAAATATTGGTGGGACAGCATGCGCTTGCTGCATCGCAACATTGTCGGCATTGATGCTTCCATCTTTATGCATCCTACGGTATGGAAGGCTTCAGGACACGTTGATGCTTTCAATGACCCGTTGATTGATAACCGTGATTCAAAGAAGCGTTATCGTGCTGATGTTCTCATAGAGGACCTTATAGCCAAGTATGATGAGAAGATAGATAAGGAAGTGGAGAAGGCTGCCAAACGGTTTGGTGACACTTTCGATAAGGAAAAATTCATGGCAACAAGCGCCCATGTGCAGGAGCATAAGGCAAAACGTGAAGAAATTCATGCCCGCTACAAAAAGGCCATGAACGATATGGACCTCAATGAACTGAAACAGATAATTCTGGACTATGACATCGTTGACCCTATCAGCGGCACCAAAAACTGGACGGATGTCCGTCAGTTCAATCTGATGTTCTCTACCGAAATGGGTTCAACTTCCGATTCTACCATGAAGATTTATCTTCGTCCTGAAACGGCTCAAGGTATTTTTGTCAATTTCCTGAATGTCCAGAAAACGGGTCGTATGAAGATTCCGTTTGGTATAGCCCAAATTGGAAAAGCTTTCCGTAACGAGATTGTGGCTCGCCAATTCATATTCCGTATGCGTGAGTTTGAACAGATGGAGATGCAATTCTTTATCCGTCCTGGTGATGACAAAAAGTGGTTTGCTTATTGGAAGCAGCACCGTCTGGCTTGGCATAAGGCACTGGGTTTGGGTGATGCCAAGTATCGTTTCCATGATCATGACAAGCTGGCTCACTATGCCAATGCCGCTACTGATATTGAGTTTGAGATGCCATTCGGCTTTAAGGAGGTGGAGGGTATCCATTCCCGTACTGACTTTGATTTGAGCAGTCATGAGAAGTTCTCGGGCAAGAGCATTAAGTATTTTGATCCTGAACTGAATGAGTCGTATACTCCGTATGTTATTGAAACATCTATCGGTGTGGACCGTATGTTCCTCAGCATTGTATGCTCATCATATAAAGAGGAACAACTGGAAAATGGAGAGACCCGCGTGGTAATGGCGCTTCCTCCTGTGCTGGCACCAAACAAGGTGGCAATCCTGCCTTTGCTGAAGAAGGATGGACTACCTGAAAAGGCAAACGAAATCATGGATGACTTGAAGTTTGACTTCAAGTGTGTGTATGAGGAAAAAGACACCATTGGCAAGCGCTATCGTCGGCAGGATGCCATCGGCACTCCGTTCTGTGTCACTGTTGACCACCAGACACTGGAGGATGGGACTGTAACGCTGCGCTATCGTGATTCCATGAAGCAAGACCGTGTGAAGATTGAGGATTTGCATGACATTATTGATCGTGAAGTCAGCGCCAAGACGCTCTTTAAGAAATTGATGGCAGAAGAAAAGGCCCAAGGTATTGAGATGTAATTTTTCTGATAAATAAAAAAGCCCGCTACTCTTTTGAGTGGCGGGCTTTTTGTTTTATTCTTATGGCTATTTTTCTTTGGATTTGCTCTGTGTCACCATGAATACCCCGACAAAAACCATGGCTGTTGCTATTCCCGCTTTTAGTCCGAAGGTATCCAGACCCAGCCAAACTGCAACTATGCAGGCTATGATGGGTTGTACATAGTTATACATGCTGAGAGTGGTGGGGCGGAGTCTCTTTTGGGCGACTGGAATGAGTAGATAGGTGGTAAAGGTGGCCATACCTACCACATAACCAATCCTCAACCATTGACTGGTTCCGATAGATTGCCAAGCGGTGGCTTGCAGGTCGTTCCAGCAGAAAGGGAGCGTGACTATGGCAGAGAACAGAAACATCCACTTCATCAGCGTAATGGGGTGGTGGCGCATTATCAGAGGTTTGCACAGCGTGAGGTATAGTGCGTATGACAATCCCGATAATATGCACATCATGTTGCCCATCAAGGTGTTGCCTTGTCCTTTGCTGTGTGTGTTGCCCAATATCAGTACCAGTGCCCCGCTCAGTCCTAACAGGACACCCGATGCCTTGAGGCCTGATATGGGTTCTCTCAATATGATGGCAGCCAGCACCATGGTGATGATGGGTGTAAGTGATACAATGATGGCTGCGGTTACGGGGGAACTGGTGTCCAAACCCTTTACAAACAGAAATTGATTGAACACTGCCGCCAATAGTCCAGCTCCCATCAGTTTCAAATATTCGCTACCTTGTGGAGCATCGTCAGTTTTTATGAAGACCGATGCTATCCAGAAGAGGACAGCCGCTCCTATGGCTCTCAGATAATTGAGGGTGAATGGGGTCACGGTGTCGGGCATCAAGGTCTTGCTGATGGGTGTATTCAGTCCGAATATGATGTTTACCGCCAGTATGGTCAAGTGTCCCTTATAGTTTCTTTCGCTTTCCATCCGTTATCCCTCCTTCTTGACGGGTACTTCCGATGGATTGATTCCAATCTGGGCTTTAAAGCATTTGCGGAAGTAGGCTATATCTTTAAATCCCACGTCATAGGCCACTTCCGATATGGTCAATTTACCTTGTTCTATCATTTGGAAGGCCCTTTTTATTCGTATGTTGCGTATGAATTCTTTGACAGTCATGTTGGTCATGGCATCAATTTTCCGGTATAGTTGCATTCTGCTCACACCCACTTCGCTGGCAAACTGTTCAATATCAAAATCCGGGTCCGATATGTTTTTCTCGATGATTTCCATGGCTTTTCGCATAAACCGTTCGTCAGGAGATTCCACTTCCACTTGTTTGGGTTGTAGCAGTTGGTCGTATTTGAATTTCTTTTTCAGAGATTCCTGCCGTTCTATCTGGTTATGTAATTTTTGTTCCAGAATGTTTATGTCGAATGGTTTTGTTATATAGTCGTCAGCACCCGCTTTCAGTGTTTCTATTTCAGTGTCGTGAGCATTGATGGCAGTCAGCATTATAATAGGGATGTGAGAGGTCCGCTCGTCTGCTTTCAGTTTCTGGCAAAGCTCGTCACCTTTCATTTTCGGCATAATCAGGTCGGTGAGCACTGCATCTGGTATCTTTTCTGTTGCCTGTTTCAGTGCCTCCTCTCCGTCAGCCGCTTCTATCACCATGAATTTTTTGCTGAAATATCTTGATATGAAATGTCGAAGGTCTTCATTGTCTTCGGCTATCAGCAATATTTTGGCGTTCTCTTTGTTCTCCTCTGTAGAAGTTTGTCCAGAGTCCGTATTCGTATCTGTATCGGGGGTGTTATTGATATTTCCTTCGGTTGATTGTTCCTGAGTCTGAGCATCCGTTGTCAATTCGGGCAGATAGATATGGAAAGTGGTCCCTTTACCAGGTTCGCTATCCACAGAGATTTCCCCTTCCATCAGTTTGATAAAGTCCCGTGTGATAGAAAGTCCGATTCCTGTTCCTTTTGCACTGTCAGAAGCGGAGTTCTGCTCAAAGGCTTCAAATACTCTTTCCAGGTTTTCCTTCAGAATGCCCTGACCATTGTCGCTAAAGGTCAATGAGTAGCAGTTTTTGAGAGTCCCGTCCTTTGTTTTGTGCTGCGGAGCGAGGTTCAGTGTAACATCCACATGCCCGCCCTCCTGGGTATATTTGATGGCATTTGATAGCAGATTGTTACAAATTTTCTGCATTTTGTCATCATCGAACATCACATACAGATGGTCTACCGCAGAGTGGTATGCCAATGTGATATTTTTGGCTTCGGCCATGCTGGCAAAACTTTTTATTTGGTTGCCTACAAATGAGCTTATGTCCCCGGCAGAGTAGGACACTTGTATTTTTCCAGCCTCTATTTTTCTGAAATCCAGTAATTGGTTTACCAGCTTCAGCAGTTGGTTGGCATTCTTTTCAGCCATCTGGGCATCTTCAACAGTTTCATCATCAAGGTTCTTTTTTTGTAAAATCTGAGAAAGTGGCCCCAGAATAAGAGTCAGAGGTGTGCGCAGTTCGTGTGAAATATTGGTAAAAAATTGGAGCTTCATTTCTTCCACTTCCTTTATTTTTTGAGCCCTGGCTTTCTCCACTTCCAGTGCGTTTTTCAGTTTTGCCTTGTGTAAATAGAAATTTGCGATGTAGTAAGTCAAATAGGATAGTACGGCGAGCATCAATAGTTCGAACCACCAAGTCCGATAGAAAGGTGGCTCAATTTCTATGGTGATGGTCTTTGTGGTAGTGCTCCATTTGCCGTCACAGTTGGCACCTTTTACCATGAAGGTGTAGGTGCCAGGGTCCAGATTGGTGTAGGTGGCGCTGTTTTTTGTCCCCGATATTATCCAATCCTTGTCAAACCCCTCCATCTTGTACATGTACTGGTTCTTTTGCGATTTGCTGTATGACAGGGCTGCAAATTGAATGGTGAACATGTTTTGGTCATATCGCAGCGTTATCTTTTTTGCCGTACTTATGTTCTCTTCCAGCTCTTTGCCGATGCCAATCACCTTGTTGAATATTCTGAACTCGTTAAGTTCAATAGGGGGTACGAAGGTGTTGTCGTGTACGATATTGGGGTTGAAAATATTCAGCCCGTGTATTCCTCCAAGCAGAATCTCTCCGTTATGAGTCTTGTATGCAGCGTTATAGTGGAATTGTGCATCTTGCAATCCATCGTTTTTGTCGTAATTCTTTATAGTGTGAGTCTTCTTCTCAAATCTGGAAAGTCCGTTATTTGTGGTGACCCACAGGTAGTTGCCATTCTCGCTGATAGTCTGTACGCAGTTGTTGGATAATCCTTTATTTTCTCCAAAGTAGGCTATGGCTCCTGAATATTTGTTGTAGAGAGCGAGTCCTTTGGTAAAAGTTCCCAACCAGAATCTATTTTCCTTGTCTTGATAAACGACCCGGCATCTTTCGGGGTATCGGGTTATCCGGTCGGTGCGGGGATTGTATATAATCACCTCGTTATAGGCGCAGAACCAAAGGTCGTGGTCATGGTCCTCAAAGGCATGAACCACCTCCACATCGTGTGCCAGCTGAGGCATGTGCACGAATCCGCCTTTGCCGTCATATTTGTCTATTCCTTTAGCCGTGGCAGCCCATATCGTACCTCGGCTGTCTTTCAGCAGAAACCATACATCATCGGAAATCAGAGAGTGGGGATCAGAGACCTTGCTGCGCAGTATCTTTTTTACGCGCAGACTGTGGCTGTCCACAATGTTGATGCCGCCCATATAAGTACCAACCCACATTTCGTTGCCATTATTCAAAAAGCATTTGATGCAGTCGGTACTGAGTCCGTTACTCCGGGTAATGTATGTGAAGTTGTCGGTGTGGGGCTGTCTGATATTTATGCCTCCCGATTCCGTACCTATCCAGATACGGCCCTGATTGTCCTCGGCAAAACCATAAACTTCCTCGTCATTAAGGTAGTGACTGTCGTTCTTGGCTTCCTGCACGAGATGAAAAATCTGTTTCTCGTGGTTGAGATAGCTGATGCCACCTCTGGTGCCGGCCCACAAGTCTCCTTTTGTGTCTATGTATAGCGATAGCACAGAGTTCTGTATCAAAGCGATGTTGTTGCCAATATCTGCTTTGAACACGTTATATTTTCCACTTGGACGGTCGTAACATATCAATCCACCTCTTGTACCGAACCAGAGGTGTCCCTCTTTGTCCTCTATGATGGAACGGACGGTTGATTGCCGTTCAGATGAAGGGAAAGAACTCAGAGGCTTTACGGTCAGACTGCCTGTGGGCACATAGTATACTCCTGAATAGTAGGTCCCAATCCATATTATTCCGTCCTTACTTTGATAGATAGTCTGTACCTCGTCCCCGCGCAGTTTTCCGCCAGGCAAGTCGATGGATTTAAACTCTTTGGTATGGACGTTCAGCCAGAACAATCCCTGCTTTGAACTGCCAATCCACAGATTGTTTTGTTTGTCTACCAGTATTTTCTTGATATCAATCAGTCCATCGTGCTGGTCTGATTGCACATTGTAATATTGCAGATTACCATGATTGTCAAGATAGCAGAGCCCTTGTTCGGTGCCAACCCATAGCCTTCCGTTTCTATCCTCACAGATGCTGTTGGCTGAATATACTTTGTTGCTATTGCGTATCCTTATTTTTGTGAACGATTCAGTGTGTAGGTCAAACTTGTTCAATCCTCCATTTTCTGTACCTACCCAATAGTTGCCTTTCTTGTCTTGATAGACGCATCTGACCAGACTGCCCACCATGGCGTGAGAACTTCCGTCGTCGCTGCGGTAAGTGCGGAATTTGTAACCATCATATCTGTTTAAACCCTGGCTGGAGCCAAACCACATCCATCCTTCTTTGTCCTGATAGATGCATTGCACCATATTGTTTGATAGACCATCCTCTTGAGTGAAGTTGTCGAATCTGGCTTCGCTTACAGGTGCGGCCCAGCTCCCGGTTATGGAAGTCAGACAGCAGACGATAGCGATTGTCAATGCTGAAATGGATTTATTCATTTTGGGTTGTTTTGGGTGTGGTTCAGCTTGCTATATAGCTATTTATCGGTCAGTGGCAGTTCCACCCATAGGGTGTCACCTTCTTCTATTTCGGGGCTGATGGCGCATTTAATCCCACTACGGGTATATATTTGTTTTAAGTCCGCAATGGATGTTTCCATATTTTTGCTGTTCTGTATTTTTGCCGCATCAAAGCAGAATAAGCCTGTGGCATGGTGACTATCTTTTTGGCTGATAGTCAGCGTGTCCGATATACTGCTACCGTTGGCAAATGTAAGTCTGAATCCGATGTGAGCCAAGGTGGTGAGGTCTGTTTTGGTATCACTCAGTCTTACTTCCATACTGACAGGGACCTTTTCTTCCCCCATTTTTTCGGCAATCATGGCGGTAAGGGCATCGGTGAATGCACTGTCGTTGTCGATGGGAACACTCAGCACCTGATAGTTGCCGATGCTCTCTATTTTCCATTGGTTAGGCTGCCGAGCCTCCGCAGCAGCTGCCTGTTTCTTCTGATGCCCGATATAGAGGTAAATGCCGCCTCCGATACCTACCAATGCTATGATGACTGCAATAATTATTTTCTTCATGATTTATACTTCTAAAGCCCCGATTATGTCCTTTACACTTTTATAATTATGGCGTTCCAGATAATCGTTGATGCCATTGACAACTTTGACCGTGATGGCTGGGTCAATAAAGTTGGCTGTGCCTATCTCGACAGCTGTTGCGCCAGCCAGTAAAAACTCGACAGCATCGGTGGCATTCATGATACCACCCAAACCCACGATGGGAATCTGGACAGCTTTGGCCACCTGCCACACCATACGCAGCGCAATAGGTTTGACGCAAGCACCAGATAAACCACCTGTAATGGTGGATAACAGAGGCTTTCTTCTTTCAGCATCGATGGCCATTCCCATCACCGTGTTGATGAGCGAAACACTGTCGGCACCCGCAGCTTCGGCCGCTTTTGCTATCTCGGCTATGTCGGTTACATTAGGAGTCAGTTTTACTATCAGCGTCTTGTGATAGACTTTGCGCACTGCTCCTACAACGTTCTCAACAGAGGCGCAACTGGTGCCGAATGTCATGCCGCCTTGTTTCACGTTAGGGCATGATATGTTCAACTCTATGGCGGGTATTCTGTCCAGCGTGTCAATGCGTTCAGCTGTGGTACAATAGTCTTCCACCGAAGCACCAGAAACGTTTACAACCATTTGGGAGTCAATATCTTTTATCTCTGGATAGATGTGCTGAACAAAGTAGTCAACCCCTTTGTTCTGCAATCCGACGGCATTCAGCATACCCGACGGTGTTTCCGCCAAACGGGGATAAGGGTTGCCTTCTCTCTTATTCAGAGTGGTCCCTTTTACTATGATTCCGCCTATTTGGCTCAAGTCAACAAAGTCGGCATATTCTTTGCCGTAGCCGAAAGTACCCGATGCTGTCATTACCGGGTTCTTCATCGTCAGTTTTCCTATATGTGTTGTTAAATCTGCCATGTCAGTTCATTTATGTTGAAAACGGGACCCTCGCTGCATACGCATTTGTTGCCCTCTTTGGTTTCAGTCACGCAGCAAAGGCAAGCGCCCAAGCCGCAGGCCATTTTATTTTCGAGTGATACTTCACATTCCGTTCCGCTCTGTTTGGCGTAGCTGGCTACGGCCTTCATCATGGGAGTCGGTCCGCAGACGTAAATTTTATCGAATTTTTCTTTTTGCAGCAGGCTGTGATTGGTAACGAATCCTTTTTCGCCATCGCTGCCGTCTTCGGTGGTGGTATATACGGCCCCGATTTTTTTGAATTCGTCCATCTCCAGCAGAGCGGCTTTATTGCGGGCTCCAATCAGGTATATGGGACTATAGCCGGCGTTTTTCAGTTCCGCTCCCAACATCAGCATAGGGGCAAGGCCAACGCCACCGCCAACCAGTAACAATTTTTTTTGTTTGTCGTTGTCGTCGGGCATACCAAATCCATTGCCGAGAGGTAGCACCATATTCAGTGAATCTCCTTTTTTCAGTTCACCAAGTTTCCGTGTGCCATCACCCACCATTTGTATCAGTAACCACAATTCGTTGTGTTCGCGGTCAACATAGTTGATGGATATGGGCCGACGAAGATAAGTACTGGGAGAGCCTTCAATTTTCAGTTCGGCAAATTGTCCAGGCTTCATTGTAGGCAGCGGGGTAGTGCCACCAGTCAGTTTCATCAGTATGTAGTTGCCGTCCATCCAATCGTTGCTGGTGACGGTCAAGTCCATTATGTATTTTTTCATTGTTTTTTTGATGTCTCTTTTGATTGTCGCGTGAGGTCACAGTCTGGCGTCCACGAGATTGCGGTCCAACACTCCTTTAACGTCATATATTACGGCTCCGTTTTCCTTTTGTCGTCTGAAGTCGAACGAATTGAATTCCTTGTGGGCCACAGCCAGAATTACCGCATTGTAGAGTGAATTGCCCAAATTCCCGGTCAGTGCTATGCCATATTCTTTGTTTACTTTTTGTGCATTGGCCCAAGGGTCGTAGATATCAACATTCAGTCCAAACTCATTCAGTGCGTGGTATATGTCCACAACTTTGGTGTTGCGGGTGTCGGGGCAGTTCTCTTTGAAGGTGATGCCCAGTATCAGCACCTTTGCCCCTTTAATCTTGAGGTCATGCTGTATCAACAGTTTTACCACTTTGTTGGCAATGAAGTCGGCGATGCTGTTGTTTACCCTTCGTCCTGATAGAATCACCTCAGGGTAATAACCCACCGATTTCGCTTTGTGGGCCAGGTAGTAAGGATCCACTCCTATACAGTGTCCGCCTACCAGTCCAGGTCTGTATTTCAGAAAATTCCATTTGGTGGCGGCCGCATCTATCACATCGTTGGTGTCGATGCCGATACGGTCAAAAATAAGCGATAACTCGTTCACAAACGAGATGTTGATGTCACGTTGCGCGTTTTCTATTGCTTTGGCCGCCTCTGCCACTTTGATGCTGGGAGCCTTGTAGGTGCCAGCCGTTATAATGCTGGCATACAGCTGGTTTATCTGTTCTGCTACTTCGGGGGTAGAGCCGGAAGTCACTTTTTTTATTTTGGTCAGCGTGTTTTCTTTGTCTCCAGGATTGATTCTTTCTGGAGAATATCCACAAAAGAAGTCCTGATTGTATTTTAGTCCTGATATGGATTCTATGGCTGGCACGCAATCGTCTTCGGTGCAACCTGGATAGGTAGTCGATTCATAGATTACGATGTCTCCTTTGCTTAGCACGCTGCCTACTATCCGGCTGGCACTTAGCAGCGGTTTCAAATCAGGATTGTTGTATCGGTCAATCGGGGTAGGTACTGTCACTATGTAATGATTGCAGTCACGCAGTGCTTGAGGCTCAGTTGTGAGCCTTATGTTTTCCGATTGTAGCAGTGATGCCAACTGTGACAGGTCTGTTTCACGGGTGTGGTCGGTGTTTTGCTTGAGCTCCAATATGCGCTGAGCGTTGATATCAAACCCTGTCACTGGATATTTTTTTGCAAATTCCACTGCCAGAGGCAGACCCACGTAGCCCAAACCGATAACTGCTATTTTAATGTTTTTGTTGTCCATTATTTTTCAATCCCCGCCGAAGCCAAACTTTTTTCAAAGTTAACAATTTTAGGTTGGTTTAGCAACGATTTTTTGTTAACCTTCAATCTTGCAGATTTTTCTTTTTATTGCAAATGGCTTTTATGGCAAATAAATGGACTGTATGGGCACAAAAAAAGGGTGCTCCAACGGAGCACCCTTTTTTAAATATATCAGTCAGGATGTTGATTACTCAACATTCATCTTCTGAGTCTTAACACCACCTGCAGTCTGGACGCGTACTACGTAAACGCCCTTGTTGAAGGTCTTGTTGATAGTAGTCTTGCCTACGAAAGCCTCAGTGTAAGCAACACGGCCGGTCATGTCCATTACTGTAACATTGGCAGCATCAGTTGCGTTGCCCAGGTCGATAGTGAAGCTACCGTTGCTTGGGTTAGGATACATTGCGAACTCTGGAGTAGTAGCAGCTACAGTCTCCACACCTGTTGCATGTGCAGCGATCTCAGCTTTAGAGAAGTTGGCATCAACGAATGTAAACAGAATGTTGCTGAAGTTGCCTGGAGTAGCATCTGTCTGAGTTTCATTCTTGACAATGTTCAGAGTGATGGTCTGTTCACCCTCATCGTAGAATACGACACCCACGTTGTCAGTAGTCTCGTTGGCTGGGTCCATAACATCATTCCACTGCCAGCAAAACCAATCCTGAGAACCAGTGTAGCCAGAAATGTTCTTTGCTTTACAATCAGCGGCTGCCATAGCCTGCAACTTGAAGTCAGGTCTTGCGGTCAGATCTTCACGGTTGGTCAAATCGCGGATTATATTTCCTCCGTTGGCACCTGCCTTTACTAAACTGATGGTACCAGATGTCTTGGTATCTGTAGTGGTCAATACCTGTAATGAATAATAACCTTTCTTGGTAACATTAATGGTGTAGTTAATCCACTCACCACCTTCTGTCATACAGAGGTTATGGAGGTCTGAACCGCTATTTCCGTAGCCATCGCCTGGGTCACTATAGTTGCCATCCAAGCCAGCGGTAGAAGTTGATACATCTACGCACTCGCTATCTGCACGGAAGCATTTTGAAAGGTCTGGCAGATTACCAGAATAAACGGCACCTGCATTGCAGTTAGTGTATTCTGTTCCTGCAGTATTCAGAACAGTGCGTTCGTCATCGGTGTATTTTGAAGAGTTTGCATCGTGATAAGCGACGCCTTCACCACCAAGGTCGAAGAAACCAACGTTCAGAACGCCGATGTATTTTGTACTAGTGCTAAGAATGGCTGAAGGGATTGTCTGTGCAGCACCACCCCATGCTTTTGATTGTGCAATAGTAGGAATAGATGTGGAACCTGTAAGAACTGGTACAATGTAATTACCTGCTGCGCTCAAAGAAGAAGAAGAGTAAGAATCGCAAGAGGTCAGACAGTTGCTGGCTTCATCTTTCTTACCCCAAGCCCAATAGCACCAGCTTACAAGCTGTTTGCCGTTGTTGCCCTTGTTGCAATAACCAAGGAATGTGTTACTGTCGGTCAAATCCAATGAACCACTACCCAGGGCATTAGATGAACCCCACTCAGAGACGAACATAGGAAGACTTGAACAAGCTCCACTGAAGTTGCCTACCAAATACATGTGAGTAGCAGCATAGAAGTGGAATGCATACATGATGCCTACATTAGGGAATGAAGATTTAGCGATTGGGCTATTTACTGCATCACCAACGTTCTGGTCCCACTGTGGTGTACCTACAATACAGATGGCACCTGGATCATTGCTGTTAATTACAGGCAATACATAAGTCGTGGCATAAGTTTTGATAGCGCTCCAAGTAACTCCACTTGGCTCGTTACAAGCCTCATACAATACGTTGGTATAGCCCTGTGCTTTTGCGAAAGATGCAATATCAGTAAAGAACTGCTTTGCCTGTGTCTGATATTTAGAAGGGTCTCCCGAGTTGCCGTCACCGTCCAATACGTGCCAATCTACCAACACATACATTTTCAAATCGTGACACCAAGTGATATACTGCTTGACGTTGGTCACTGTTGTAGTGTAAGTGGTAGACTGAGTGATGTCTCCTTTAGAGTTCTTAGGATAAACGGCCAAACGTACAACGTTTGCGCCCCATGACTTCATGGCAGTAAATCCTGCTTTGGTCAAGCAAGGCTTAACCTCATCGTAGTTGATAGAGAAAGTACTCCAACCTTTCAGCTGGATAGCTTCTCCACTTTCTGAGCTCAACTGGTTACCTACCAGTTTAAGACGACCCCACGTGCCAATGTAATCATTATTGGCAAGGTCAGTCGTGCTCAGTGCTGCATTTGCAGAGAATACACTGCAAAATGCTGAAACTAAAAGAAATAATAATTTCTTCATTTGTTTGTTACACTTTAGTTAATAATATAGAATAATAAATATTTGCGTACTTGTATAAGAAGGGACTTCGCGAGTCCCGTTTTTACCCCATTATACATTTGGTACTTTGGCAGCAAATTTGCATCTTTTTTGTTGAATAAAAAAGATTTTGCCTAAAAAAATATCAAATAGTTTTATTTGTATGTTCTATAACATAAAACTTTCACATTCTGCGGAATGAATGAATTTTCAATCGGTCGCTTTCAGGCTCATGTCCAGACCTTTTACCGAGTGGGTGAGCGCTCCCACCGAAATGTAGTCAACACCACATTCGGCATAGCTGCGCAAGGTTTTGAAGGTGATACCGCCAGACGATTCGGTCTCGTATTTTCCGCCGATACGCTTTACGGCCTCTTTGGTCTGCTCGGTGCTGAAGTTGTCTAGCATGATGCGGTTCACGCCCCCTATTTTCATCACTTGCTCCAATTCGTTCATATCGCGTACCTCAATTTCAATTTTCAGGTCTTTGCCCTTGGCTTTCAAGTATTCGTGAGCCTTGTTGATGGCATTGGCTATGCCGCCTGCAAAGTCAATATGATTGTCTTTCAACAAAATCATGTCGAACAGACCGATTCTGTGGTTCACGCCGCCACCTATTTTTACGGCCTGTTTCTCAATGATGCGCAGTCCAGGGGTGGTTTTGCGGGTATCCAGCACGCGAGTATGCAGTCCTTTCAGCTCCTCCACGTATTTGTGGGTCATGGTTGCAATTCCGCTCATGCGTTGCATCAGATTCAGCACCAGCCGTTCGGTCTGCAGCAGTGACTGTGTTTTGCCCTCTACGTAGAAAGCAATGTCTCCCGGTTTGACAGGGGTGCCGTCATGGAGCAGCACATTGACTTTCAGCATCGGGTCAAATTTGTGGAATACCCGCAGCGCCATGTCCACGCCAGCCAGTATGCCCTCTTCCTTCACCAATAGTTTCATTTTTCCTTGTTCTTCTGCCGGTATGCAGCAGAGGGTGGTATGGTCACCATCGCCAATATCTTCGGCAAAGGCGATGTTCAGCATTCCGTCTATCAGTTCGTCTTCAGTCATTACCATTTTCTATTCGTATTTGATGTATTAAATATGTAGTGCTTGAGTTTGTGTCATCCCCATTTTTCAGCAGCAGATATACGCTGTATTTGCCGCCATTGGTAAACAGAGTGCCATCAATTGATTCAACGCCATCGCGTAGCGTACGGTGTGTCACGGCAAATCGGGCGACCCTATTGTTCGAAAAAAATCTCGCCAATATTTGTCGGCTTTGTTCCTTGCTGTATATGTTGTCGGCTCCTTGTATCCGTAACTGCACATTGCTGTTCATCCTTTCTTCCAATTGCTGGGCATCGCCTCTGCTTATGGCGGTCTCCACTATCTGGTCGGGGCTTTGCGCATACACAGTATTGGCTGTGATGACCGTTAATGCGGCTGTTATCATTATTATTTTATACAGTATTTTCATTCTATTTTCCCTTTTTATGAAAACACTGCAAAAATAGTGCCAAAAAACATATTCTTTCTTGTTATGATATTGTCAGCCAAAATTATTGCTTTGACCTTCCTCAGCTTGCCTTTTTCAGTTAATCTGTCTATATTTGCTTATAAAAAAGCGGCTTATGAAAGTCATACTCCTTACGGTTGGCAAAACTAATGAAATTAATTTTATTAACTCCATTTCAGACTATCAAAAAAGGCTTAAATTTTACATTCCATTTGAATTGATAGAATTGCCCGAATTGCGCAACACCAAGAGTCTGAGTGAGGAACAACAGAAACAGCGGGAAGGAGAAATGCTGCTTCAGGCAATTGATGCTGCCGACGATGTGGTGTTGCTCGACGATAAAGGTTCGGAATACACTTCTATGCAGTTTTCTGCCTTTATGCAGCGCAAAATGGCAGGCGGAAGCAAGCGCCTTGTTTTTGTGGTGGGAGGTCCTTATGGCTTTTCACCTGCGGTGTATAGCCGTGCCAATGGCAAGATTTCTCTCTCCCGAATGACATTTTCGCATCAGATGGTTCGTCTCATTTTTGTGGAACAACTCTATAGGGCTATGACCATACTTAGAGGGGAACCCTATCATCACGAGTAGTGATTTATGTACAGGCTTTGTCGCGTTTGGTATGTCTTTTGTATCTTTTTTTGATATGATATTCATTATATATGTCTTCTGATTCCGATACAACACTTATTTCGCGAGGTCGTCTGCTCAGGTTGCTGGCTGCCTTTGCTGTTTTTGTGGCCCTTGGGGTCGCTTTCAATTATATGTATTACCGATTCTCCGACCATGAGCTGGATGTGAAGCATTTTTCCAATACTTTGCATGAGCGGGAAGCGTATGCCGATGCGGAACTGAAAAAAATAAGGACCCGTGTTAATCAGAATGGTCTTTGGAATGTGGCACATGACCAACATATCTATGATGAATCGGAGAAGAATAATGTAGCCTTTTTTATATTCGATAAGGCAGACCCTGTCTTTTGGTCCAGCAATGCCATTGATGTGCGTTCTGGCGGTGAAGTGCCCTATCAGAAAATTTTTTATCTGATTACCCGTAATTCATTCTGTATTGGCACGCAGTGTGCTGATTCCCGCTACAGATACGTGGCGTTGATAAAAGTGAAACGGAAAATTTATCCTCGGCGCGACAGTCCGCAAAATACCTTTATGCCTGGGTTTGATATGCCAGATTATGTGTCTATTGTAGAGCGTTCAGAGCCAGGAAGCATCCCTGTCTCGTCGATTAATGGCACCTATCTCTTTTCGTTGCGCAATACAGCGGTCAGCAATCCGTCGCCCGTGCTTCGTTATGCTTGTATGGCATCCATGCTGGTTGCCTTTGTCCTTATGGTCCTTATAGTCAGTCGTCTGGTCTCGTTTGTCAGGCGGGGAGCCGTCAGCTGGCCCGTTGTAGCAGCCCTTCTTTTTGTTTTTCTTGCAGTACTGTTTCTTATGTCCTATTTTCAGTGGCCTGAAATACTGTTTGATAGTGGTTTCTTTTCTCCTATCTATTATGCTTCTGACTTTGCACCGTCGTTGGGTCATCTGGTTCTTTTCACCTTATTTGTGGGGGCTTATTTTTTTGTGATATTGGGTATGCACATTCCATTGAATGTCCGTCTTGATACATCAGGCCGTCGCATGTTCTTTTTGGTTGTCAGTCAGTTGCTTTCTCTTGTATTCTTTTTGGGTGTCTATTATCTGTCACTCAATCTTATTTATAATTCGTCGATGGATGTAGCGGTTTCCTATATCCAGGAAATATCGTCGGTTACAGTTACTTCCATTTTTCTGTTATTGTCGTGGTTTTCATTGTTTCTCTATGTTACTTGGATGTTGGTTACTCATTTTCAGCAGAATGTCTCGTTGTTGTCAATACTGTTGAGCCGAGGTGTACTGTTGCTGCTATTGGCTGTTCTTGTCCCTTTGATTGGCTCTTCGTCCGATTGGGTTGGTTTGGCCAGTTATGGGATTATCACAGTCTTTATTGATGTCTTTTGTCATTTTTTCAAGCGGAGACATTTGTCTTTGGTCTCAATACTGGCCTTTTTGTCCATCAATTCGGTAGTCTCTATTTGTTATGTTCATTGCGAGGTGCGGAATAGTGACCGATATCAGATGCTGGCTGAGAATATGACGGATGGACAGTCGATGCAGCAGGATGCCATGGCGGAGTCGCTGATGGAAAGTAACAGCAGACTGATAATGTTTGATACTCAGCTTCATCAACTTGTGATAACGGATACTACACCCCAACGGGTGGCCAATGTGGAGAAATATCTTGTGGACAAGTATTTTGATGGATTTTGGGACAAGTATGAAGTGGATGTACAGATATTGCCTCCTGGTCACCCCTTCCGTGTCCGAAAGAGTGCATTTGGTGCCAGTCAGTTTTTTTATCCAGGATTTATCGAGTCAGAGTGCATCCGTATATCCCAGTCTAGTTTTTATCTCAATTCGCGCAATGATATTCCGCTCAGTTATATTGGTGTTTTTGAATTGCCTCACAGTGAGGTGCTGTATATTCTTTTTTACCCCAATCTCAGTTACAATCGGACATACAGTCCAGAGCCAACGCGTCATGGCAGGGTGATGGATGTGGCTATGGCCAAATACAATGAAGGACAGCTTATTTATCTTTCTGGTGAATTCCATTATCCAAGCACCTCTACCTGGATTCCCAATGTACGCAAGCGGAAATTCCATTTCTATTCGGGAGATTATGTCCATTTTGTGTCCCGTTTCGCAGGTTCCAATGGGTATGTTGTGGTGTCGAAGCAGGAGCACCGCAGTTATTCTTATTTCATATTCCTTTCCTATCTGTGTGCGCTGTATGTCATTGTTGCGTTGTCGGTGATGGCAATTTTGCGTTTTGGCAAGCGAAAACGGGAGCAGACACATTCCATTATTACCCGTTTGCAGCTATGGCTTCTTATTCCGCTGCTTTTCTGTTTCTTGGTGACGGGGTCGCTCAGTGTATGGTTTTTCACTTCTCAATTTGAAAAACGCCAAATTGAGGATTTGGGATTCCGTGCGGCTTCAATTCAGCAAAATTTGCAGATGCAGGTAGGAGAGGCATCAACATTGGCATCGGTCAATCAGACGGCCTTGTCGCAGCAACTGAAGGAACTGTCCAATTTATTTCATACGGATATTATTCTTTACGATGATTTTGGGGGGCAGGTTACTTCCTCTCGTTCTACCTATCTGAGCGAGCGCCGACGTACCAGCCGTTTGATGAATCCAGTTCCAAAGTTCAATTCATCCTCTTCCGACTATTTCCGTCAGGAACATCGAATGGGGGTGGATGTCCTTTCTTTCTATACACGTCTCTATAATCGTAGAAACCAACCAGTGGGCTATGTAAATATATTGTCGTCGTCGGGTGCCCAGCAAATGCGTAACGAGATATTTAATCTTTTGGTAATTATCATTGATATATATTTGGTGATTGTTCTGCTATCGGTGGTGGTGACCTGGCTGACTGGGTCGCGATTGGCCAAGCCAATTTCGCTTTTGGCATTGAAATTCCGAGAGGTCAAACTGACAGGCACAAATGCAAAAATTGAATATCCTGATAATGATGAGTTGGGGGCGCTGGTTGCACAGTATAACGTGATGGTTGACCAGCTGCAGCAGAGTGCAGAGAAACTGGCTAAATCGCAGCGGGAGTTGGCTTGGAGAGATATGGCCAGGCGTATAGCTCATGAAATAAAGAATCCGTTGACTCCTATGAAATTGAGTGTGCAGCTGGCTTTGCGTAAGAAGCAACTTGATCCTGAACATTTTGATGAGTATTTCCAGAAAACAGCCAGATTGCTCATCGAGCAGATTGACAATTTGTCTCGTATTGCTTCTGAATTTTCTACTTTTGCCAAGAATACCATAACGGTGCGTGAGGAAGTTAATTTGGCAGAAAAGGTGGTTTCGGTGGAAAGTCTGTTTGAAAACAATCCTGAGGGAGTACAGTTTTCCCTTAATATGCATGGCATTGAAGAGGCTAAGGTATGGACAGATGGCAAGCAGATACTCCAAGTATTCAACAATCTGTTCCGGAATGCCATACAGGCTATACCTGAAGGACAAGAAGGCAAAGTTGAGGTCGATTTCAGTGTTGTTGACGAAAATGTGCTTTTGCGTATTCGCGATAATGGTTGTGGAATACCGGAAGAAAACAGGGAAAGCATTTTCCAGCCTAATTTTACAACCAAAACGAGTGGAATGGGGTTGGGCTTGTCCATTGTCAAGACTATTATCAATCAGTCGGGTGGCGATATTTGGCTGGAGAGTGAAGTGGGTGTCGGCACCACTTTCTTTATCCGTATACCTCTTGTCAAGCCTGGTGAGACCTCGTAGTCAATGCCAGATTGACGGAGACAAATAAAGCGCAGTTGCCACGGCAGCTGCGCTTTATCTTTTTTGTCTGTCAATTAATGAATGGAGGAGCCGTTGGTGTTGGTACCTGAGATGTTGCCGTTGGTACCTGAGATGTTGCCGTCTATATTGTTATTGTCTGGTTCGGGCATAGCAAACCAGCAAACCAAATATGCAACCAAGGTTATACCACCTAGAAAAGCCAAAACGGCCCATGCAACCCTGACCATGGTGGGGTCTACCCCGAAATATTCGGCTACACCGGCTGCAACTCCTGAAATCTTTTTGTCTTTTGATTTTATCAATTTCTTTTCCATCTCTTTATTATTTAAATTTTTGCTAAAATACATCATTTTTGTAAATCAGACAATAAAAAAGGCTGCGTTTGTGGCGCAGCCTTCTATTTTAAAGGTTATTTACTTTCAAGCACATTTTGCCTCGCGGTTCTTTACCATCGCGAACATCAGAATGATGTATGCTACAATTCCAGGGGCAAAAAATGTTGCCACTGTGAACACTGCGTACGCTATGCGTGCCAGGTTCACGTCTATGTCAAAGTATTCAGCCAATCCGGCTATTACACCTGCAACTTTGACATCTGCTGAGAGTTTGAACTCCTTCTTACCTGTCTCCATAAGCTTAATATTTAATTAGTTTAAAACACTTCGGGATGTTTCCATCCTTTTTACACTGCAAATATATATGTTTTAAAACATAATTGTATAACATTTTATGTTAAATCTTCTTGTGGAGTTCTTTTTTCTTTCTGTCGTAATGTTTTTGTAATGGGTTTGTCTTATCTTGACTGAAAAAGAGGGAAATACGTCTTATATTATTTTTGTTTTTCAGCGCATTGCACATTGCCGTTTTTCAGATTCACTCTGAAAGTACAAGGCATCAATGTTCCTTCTGTATTTCCTTTATGGTGTATCTGCAGTACATCAGCGTTGATGTTGATACTTGTTATAAGGTCTTCGCGTAGCGGAGCATATTGTGTGAAGTCGACCCATGCAACAAAATATTTGTTTTGCTGTTTATCGTGGGCGATTATGCTAAGAGTTCCTTCATATCCTGGCAGGCTTTTACCCTCTACCACAATGGCTTCAAATAGTCGCCCTCCATCTATGTGGGTAGTGGTTTGCAGCTTGGCCATGCCGTTGTATGTTTGCTCGTCAATGCTCTTGAATGCTGCCTTCTTGATGTTTTTCAAGTTTTTGCGTGAAATGTAGCCGTATCTTTTTCCTGCAGTAAATTCATCAAGGGTCTCCTTGAATCCTTTGTTCTGAGGGAGTGGTTCCTCTTTCTGTGCGTTTTGGCTGGTCATGACGCCATTCCGTCGGTCGGTCAGCCATTGCAGCACCAGTTTGTCATTGTCGTCAGCTACTTTTGGTCTGCTTTCACCTGTAATGCTGGTCTTGTTTTCTCCATATTGGGTTTCGTTGACCTTGTATATCATAGGTTTCCGGTAGGCAATGTCGTAGAGGTAGAATACGTCCTCGCAGTCGCTGGAACCATAATTGCCTGGCGTGTACCCCCAATAATGGAAATAGAGGTACTGTTTGTTGCCGATGTTCACAATTTGGGCTTTCCCTTTCAGTTTCAGGGCATAATCGCTCTCGTCGCCAGCTTTGGTTTCGGCAATTATCTTGTTGTTCTTGTCAAAAACAAGAATACTGAAAGGAGTTTTGGTCAGGTTGCTGTTGTAGCTTGTATCCTGTGCGTCGTATGTGCCAAACCACGTCAAACCCACATTCAGCTGTTTCCCGTTGATGTTCAGACTTGCAGCCTTTACTACAATGGCATCAGGGTCGGAATAATGACTTTTGAAAGCCTCGTAAAGTGAGGTGGAATCTGATTGACTGGATAATCTGTCGCCAAGTGTATCCTTTTGCCAAGGGGCACCATTCTGTTTTTTCAGGTTCCCCTGCATCTGGTTGCGTTTACACGATGTTGGCATTGCCAAAGCCAATAGGGCCGCAAGGGCTATGGTCATGTATTTTGATTTGTTCATCCTATTCTGAAGTTTATACTTTCTATCCGTCTCTATGTTTCGTTTTTATATATTTTGGCAAAATAATAATAAATGGAAGGACTGACAAAAAAATATCACAATTTTTTTATATTTTTTGTTGATGCCAATCTTTTAACCTTCTCTTTGACGGGTTGTCAATCAGTTCTGTTTCTGTATTCACACCACGTCCGTTGTTTACTGTCAATAATTTTTGTTATTTTGTAGTCAATATAAATGAGAGTAATATTATGGGAAGAATAAAGGCGGTGATTTTTGATATGGATGGTACATTGGTCAATTCATTGCAAGACCTTGCAGACAGCGCTAATGCGGCAGTTGCCGAGCAAGGTTTTCCTATCCATTCGATGGAAAAGGTGCGCCAGTTTGTGGGCGACGGGGTGCGTATGTTGATCAAGCGTTCATTGCCAGCCACGGTGTCGGATGTTGTTGTTGATTCTTGTTTGTCCCGTTTTCGTGAGATATATGAAGTGAATAAGCTTAACCATACGGGGCCGTATGAGGGAATGCTGCCTTTGCTCGATTCTCTCAGGGCCAAAGGAATCCTTACGGGGGTATTGTCAAATAAATATGATTTGGCGGTGAAACAGATATCCTCCCGTCTTTTTCCTGGCAAGCTGGATTTGGCGGTTGGTGAAAGCTCAAGTATTCCCCGCAAGCCTAATCCTGCCGGACTTGAGTTCTCTTTGCACACACTAGGCGTATCCGCATCTGAAGCTCTCTATGTGGGAGATTCGGACGTGGATATGCTCACGGCCTCCAATGCGGGTGTCGAGTCTGTCGGTGTTCTTTGGGGGTTCCGTTCCAAACAGGTTCTGCTAGGGGCAGGCGCATGTCATATCGTAAATGAACCCTCTGAAATCTTACAGCTTGTTTGATAAACAACTGGCAATCAATACCTCTGGGATATGTTTCTTTTTAGCCTGATATTATAGAGACTCTCCTTCTGTAGACTTGTCGCCATCTGTTTCATTTATTGGACCGATTCCGTTAATAAAGCTGATAACATCGTTTAATCCGCTGGTGAATTTTTCAAAGTCCTCTTGGTAAAGGAAAACCTTGTGGTGTTCAAACGATACGCTTTCTCCATTTTCTCCTCCAATTTTCTTTTTACTTTCGGTGATTGATAAAAAATAATCCCCTTTGAAGTTTTGTTTTGCATCCAAATAGTAGATTCGTTTACCAGCCTTCACAGCGCGTGAATAAATGATATCTTCTTCTTTGTTTTTTAGTTCGTTCATAATCTTAGTTAAAAGTCATTTTGTTTAATCAAATGTAAACAAATAATGGCAAATAACAAACAATATGAACGCCTATTTTTATCTTTTGTTTTTTCTTGTATTGTTGTTTCTTCTGCTGTTTTCCCAACCTGCTTTATCCTCTCTTTTGTAAGTGCGTTGGTTATAGTCGTTGCGTCCTTGCTTGTTATTGTGTGCGGAGGTGGCATGGTGGGGCATTGGCTCGTTTTCGCTTCTTTCCGCCGAGTTTCTGTCAAACAACCGGTCTATCAAGTCTGGCCGGTTCATTTTTCTTAATTCTCTTGTGATCTGATTCCGATATTCACCCTTATACCAAAAAAAGAATTGCCTTTGGGCCAGTTTTTCTTCTTTCTCTTTTGCCGTATACACTTTCTCTAGTGTGTATGGGTGCAGCCCAGTGTAATACATTTCAGTGGAGAGGGTGAGCGGGG
>OBMA010000350.1_pt1 | contig 26739 bp, 15 predicted proteins | sample 1539141 | NCBI WGS metagenome assembly OBMA01 (sample SAMEA3991484, study PRJEB22521) | metagenome | biome: anthropogenic terrestrial biome; feature: sewage plant; material: raw primary sludge | place: Sweden | collected 2012-09-26
GGTGGTGCCCGTGGTAGCTCCAGAGGTGGTAGAGGTGGCGCTGCTGGTGGTGCCCGTGGTGGTGCCAAGGTCGTTATTGAACCACATAGACATGCCGGTGTTTACATTGCTAGAGGTAAAGAAGATTTGCTAGTTACCAAGAACATGGCCCCAGGTGAATCAGTTTATGGTGAAAAGAGAATCTCCGTTGAAGAACCATCTAAGGAAGATGGTGTCCCACCAACCAAGGTCGAATACCGTGTATGGAACCCATTCAGATCTAAGTTGGCTGCCGGTATTATGGGTGGTCTAGATGAATTATTTATTGCCCCAGGCAAGAAAGTTTTATATTTAGGTGCTGCTTCCGGTACTTCTGTTTCTCACGTTTCAGATGTTGTTGGTCCAGAAGGTGTTGTCTACGCCGTAGAATTTTCTCACAGACCAGGCAGAGAATTGATTTCTATGGCAAAGAAGAGACCTAATATCATCCCAATCATTGAAGATGCTAGACACCCACAAAAATACAGAATGTTGATTGGTATGGTTGACTGTGTCTTCGCAGATGTTGCCCAGCCTGATCAAGCTCGTATTATTGCATTGAACTCTCATATGTTCTTGAAGGACCAAGGTGGTGTTGTTATCTCCATTAAGGCTAACTGTATTGATTCTACTGTAGACGCGGAAACCGTTTTTGCTAGAGAAGTTCAAAAGTTACGTGAGGAACGTATTAAGCCATTAGAACAATTGACTTTAGAGCCATATGAAAGAGACCATTGTATCGTCGTTGGTAGATACATGAGAAGCGGTTTGAAGAAATAAGTTGAATAAAGGAAATCAGTCAAAAGTTTCTGGTAGCTTGCTCAATTATTAGCAGAATAATTGTTTCGTTTATATATATTTCCCCCATTCAGTTTCACTTCCTATTTGAAGTTTTTGTAACCCTCGACTTTGTAAAATAGATATTACTAAATTCTTTTAGAGAACAAAAGTATTGTACGTATTCGCCATATAAAAAAAAAAGAGTATATGTGGTGACTTTTTGGTCATTAATTGTTAAGAGCAAGCAAGTAGAAATCATAATCATATTTCGAGTTTTTTAAAGGTAGGAACAATATCGATAAGCTGTTCTCCAGTCTCGACACTGTTTGATGACCATATATCATTAATTCTTGTAACACTACATCATAGATTTCTCTTTATCCTTGGATTGAATCTGAAAAAATTTTGATAGAGTCTTTTGTTCAAAGTGTCACTTCTTCATCTGTCACTCTTACGTATTTTTTTTTTTTTTGGCTTTGCCCATAAGAAACATCACTGTATACGCAAGGTCGCAATATTTACTATTTAACATGGATGAGAGGCAGTGTGCGACCAAAACGAAGACTTAATCATTAAGAAGAGCGTGTGTTGCGTTGATTGGTAATAACCAAGTCGAAATTTGCACTAGGAGCTTCAGTCTAGGAGTGAACTTTTGAAAAGATTTCAGTCCAAAAATTATTATTTGGAACGCGGAGCTCCTCTAATAGTCGAAATAATAGAATGCATAGCGATACTAACGGTCGAACAAAGAGCAATAATAGCCCATCAGACAATAATCCAAATGAGACAGTTATATTAATAGATAGTGATAAGGAAGAAGACGCTTCTATTCGCGAGGCTAACCTTCCTGTGAGGTTGTACCCAGACAGACGGGTAGGGAGACGACGTGATGCTTTAAATAGGTTTGTGAGGTCAGATTCAAGGAGCAGGAATTCTCAACGGACTCACATAACAGCAAGCTCTGAGCGCCCTGATTTTCAAGCTAATAACGACGATATCACTATAATACGAGAAGTTGGACGGTTTTTTGGAGACGATGGACCTATTGATCCTTCTGCACATTACGTCGATCTTGATCAGGAGCCAGGTTCTGAAACGTTAGAAACTCCAAGAACAATACAAGTAGATAACACAAACGGGTACTTGAATGATAATGGTAATAACAATGAAAGTGATGATGGCCTGACAATAGTTGAAGAGAGAACAACACGACCCAGAGTGACACTGAACCTGCCAGGCGGGGAGAGGCTTGAGGTAACTGCGACGACAACAGACATACCGATAAGAAGGTCATTTGAATTCCAAGAAGATCTAGGCGCATCACGCAGGCAGTTACTGAGAAGGAGTGCTACAAGAGCCCGTAATTTATTTGTGGACCGGTCTGATGAAAACGATGAAGATTGGACAGATGATACCCATAATTTACCAGAAGCTATTCAAAGGGCTCGTAGGGAGAGCCGTATGCGAATGAGCAGACGGATTGCAGAAAGACAACGTAGGGTACAACAGCAAAGGGTGTCCAGTGACGAAAATATAAGTACATCTATTAGGTTACAATCAATCAGGGAACGAATACAATCATATACGCCTGATATTCGTAGTGCTTTTCATCGTGCAGAGTCACTGCATGAATTCAGGTCTATTTTACAAAATGTTGCTCCAATTACTTTGCAAGAATGTGAAGAAGAACTAATGGCACTCTTCACTGAGTTCAGAAATCAACTGCTGCAGAATTGGGCCATTGATAGGGTCAGAAATACTCAGGAAGAGGCCTTGAGACTTCACCGAGAAGCATTGGAAAGACAAGAAAGAACGGCAGGAAGAGTTTTCCATCGTGGCACATTACGTGAATCAATCACAAACTATCTTAATTTCAATGGAGAGGATGGGTTCTTAAGTCGTTTGTGGAGTGGCCCAGCATTGAGCGATGCTGACGAGGAACGACACACTCAAAATATCATTGATATGATCCAAGAGAGAGAAGAACGAGAGCGGGATGTGGTCATGAAGAATCTAATGAACAAAACCAGAGCCCAACAGGAAGAATTCGAAGCTAGGGCAGCCAGCCTACCCGAAGGTTATAGCGCGTCATTTGATACTACGCCAAAAATGAAATTAGACATTACGAAAAATGGTAAAGAAGAAACCATCATTGTGACAGATGACGATTTAGCAAAAACACTCGAGGATATTCCTGTTTGTTGCTTGTGTGGCGCAGAATTGGGGGTCGGAATACCGGATGATTTTACTGGAATCAGTCAAAAGGATCGTGGTGTTTCATTTGAAGGGTTAGTGTCAAAATACAAATTCCACTGCCCCTACCAAACCCTAGCCAGACCATCAATGCTTGATAGAGATTTATCAAAACGAACGTTTATTGCATCGTGTGGTCATGCATTTTGTGGTAGGTGTTTCGCCAGGATTGACAATGCAAAAAAAAAATCTAAGATGCCCAAAAAGAAACTAGCTCAACTAAAGGGTTCGGCTCATCCGGATAATTATGGCCCCAAATTATGTCCCGCAGATTCTTGTAAGAAGCTTATTCGTTCAAGAGGCAGGTTGAAGGAGGTTTACTTCTAGCACGCGGTTTAATTTTTATAAGGGCATTTTCGAACTTATCATCATTATATATTATCTACTTGCATGAACACTTTAATCACGCTTATTTAATTAAGATTAAAAGATCAGAGGTGCAATTGTGCTTTGTTTTATATAGTGGATTTGTGTGAAAGGGTTTGCTCCCACAAGATATGGAGATACTCTAAAACAGCATATCCAAAGTACAGCATAAACATAAACCCGCTAGACAGCCCGCTAGACAGTCTTCATTTCCAGAACTGGCCGGTTGTTGTTGGACATAAATGGGCTGCTGTGGGTGTTGTTGGTAATATTGGGGCTGCTGTTGCTGATAGTATTGAGGCTGTTGCTGATACTGCTGCTGCTGCTGTTGAGGTGGATAATAGTTCTGTTGGCTTTGCGATGGAGCGTAACCTCTAGACGCCGTTTCATATCCTGGTGGTGGAGCGCTAGGACGAGAATACTGAATCGAAAGTGATGTAATGAAAATACAAGGGCTCGTTAGTACGATGTGATCTTCTAAAGGCAAAACTTGTAAAATTAACGTACGCTTTGTTTGGAGGCAGAGTTTCCGTAATAATCTTGAGCTGACATGAGATGTGTATTTGCTTGGTTTATGGGCTATTGTATGGGTTTGTCTTAATATCCTTTTCGGTTGCGTAAATACTTTGTTTATATTTCAATATTTCACGATGCCGCTGATAGCATCGTTTAATACGAAAACTTCGAGCCATTTACCAAGAAATATTCTGCACTAGGTGGAAGGAAGCTTCGAGAACTCACCGTGGCTATTCAAGGCTGATGGACATATGTACTGGGCTGAGCTTAAGATCTCCCATTACTGCTCCGTGGGGTTTTATGTGAAATGTGGCGTTTCAGCAGTTTTTAGTTGGCTAATTTCCTAAAAGTAGTAATTAGTTTCTTATGATGGATTTAATGGCGTAGTTCATCCGCGTTTAATTTAACTAGAGGATAATCTACTTGCAGCATGAATGAAAATAGTAAGCCAGTAAGGATGCACTGACAGACTCAGCTACCAATTAGTGTTGTTGACTTTTCCGCAAGATCCTTTTCTCCCTCTTTGGACCTAGTCATCCCTCCACACAAGATTCGCTCTTAAGTAGTGGCGCAGGCTGTTCGCTTTTAAGCATAGTGCTTAATGTCGAAGGCTTTATAGATCCCAAATACTACGCCTTGAGAAATTGAATGCACTAGCAGTTAACTTTCTGGAACGCGCATGACGCGTCCTGGGGCGCCTGAGGCGGAGCGTTCGCGAAATCGGGAAAACATTATACTGGGAAAGATCACTATCTATTCTCTAAATGAACTTTTAAGCAAATTATCGTAAGATAGAAAAGACGAAACCTTAGCAACCTAGCGGTTTAATATAGAAACAATTTTATTATGATACCTTCCAATAAGAGAAATGCTAGAATTTTAAGCATTACAACGCTATTATTGTTGTTAGTGTTTTTCGTAGCGCAAAATGCGAACTTCTTGACGGTAGAGATAAAAGAGGAAACTTCTAAAGCATTTAATACTAATATGGACAATATGGCTGCAGGATCTTCCAGGGAATATGCTGCTATGCCGACTTCTACCACGAATAAGGGGAGCTCTGAAGTAGACGAAGAAATTAATGAAATAAAACAGAAGGTGGGACTCCAACAGCCCATAGCATCGGTTGATGATAGTTTGTCGGCCATTAAAAACGATAAAGGGTCGCGAATAACCAAAGCTTTTAATGTTCAAAAAGAATACTCCCTCATACTAGACTTGTCTCCGATTATAATATTTAGTAAAAGCACCTGTTCATATAGCAAGGGCATGAAGGAACTGCTTGAAAATGAGTATCAGTTTATCCCAAACTACTATATTATAGAACTTGACAAACATGGACATGGGGAAGAGCTGCAAGAATATATCAAGTTGGTGACCGGTAGAGGAACTGTTCCAAACCTTTTGGTTAATGGAGTATCAAGAGGAGGTAATGAAGAAATCAAGAAACTGCACACTCAAGGGAAACTTTTAGAATCATTACAAGTCTGGAGTGATGGTAAATTCTCGGTTGAGCAACGTGAAAAACCTTCCAATAATTGAAATTGTTACAAAAAGGAAAGAAGAAAAAATTAAGAATAAATATATAAATAAAGAGGTCGTGAATGATTAGGTCATGAAATGCAGTGTAGTTGGAAAGGCGTAGTTTTCCTAGCACAAGGCGTTTCGGAGTTGGACTAAAGAAGCTATCACCAACGAAGAAGCTTTTTTGTCCAAGACATCTCTTAAAAGGGTTGTGAAAACATAAAACGCTTAATGCCTTCATATATACATGTATAAGTTTATGGTTTCGATGTTTACAATAACTTCTATCTTTTGCTGGTCCATGCACTTCACCTTGGTAAGTTATGCAACGCACTTTTGTCTACGCCTGCATTCGATATAAAGGGTAAACTGCCGAGATAACTTTTGTGTCTTTCGTGTCTGCAGATAAAAAAATAATGCATTCTTCAAAAACTTTGTACAATATCGGGAGAGTTTAACAAGCAAAGTGGCAATACAGATTATAAAAATATGAAAGTTAAAATAAACGAAGTGCACAGTGTGTTTGCTTGGTCATGGCACATCCCTAGCACATCTGATGAGGACGCAGCCAATAACGATCCAAATGGCAATGATGAAGACGAGGATGTCTGTGGTATCTGTCGTGCCAGTTATAACGGTACCTGTCCAAGCTGTAAATTTCCAGGCGATCAATGCCCTTTAGTGATTGGGCTATGCCATCATAACTTCCATGATCATTGTATATACCGTTGGCTTGATACACCAACCTCAAAAGGACTGTGTCCGATGTGTAGGCAAACTTTCCAGCTACAGAAGGGTCTAGCAATTAATGACGCTCATGTCCAAAAGTTCGTTGAAATAGTTTCAAGAAGAAGAGAAGAAATGATAGAGGAGGGCGTCGCAGAAGAGTTTGTGGACTTTGATGAACCAATAAGGCAAAACACCGATAACCCAATCGGTAGACAGCAAGTTGATACCATCCTGGACGAAGACTTTTTGTTACGATAAAAAAGAAACTTAGAAATCACAATTAGCTATATTTCCATACGGTTCTTTTCTTGTGAACGCTGTTAACATTCTGTATACTTAAATGAAAATTTAATATTGATTTTTTTTTCTTGTTGCAGCTAAAGATAAAAAGATTTCCTTTTCCAATCGTTGAATAGATGTACTGTAGCCGGAACTGAAGTTAAGATTGTTAGATTGAAAAAGAACAACAGTGTACTAATCATGCTAACGATGACAGCGGTATCGTTGCATACTTAGAATACATAAAAAATATGCTTCCAATCGGATTTGAACCGATGATCTCCACATTACTAGTGTGGCGCCTTACCAACTTGGCCATAGAAGCTTCTGATTTGTGTTCATTTGATTGTAAGTTAGAGTATTTCAAGCTCTAACTCAATTCATGTGAACTTTCATAAAATTGTGTTATTTTCATTCTAGATAGCGGGAATATTACTGGGTATACAGTATATCACAACGTCTCTTACAAGATAGAGGATACTACAAGAGGGAAGCAAGAATTATACATGGTAATGTTGTTTTTTCTTCCCCTCATTTTTTGTTATCATTCGTTATTTATTATATTTTCAATGCTTGCATTTGCAGCTTCCATCTCATCTGATGACTGTTTCTCAATTCTTATAGTGTGTTATCATGTACGGTATTAGATGATGACATAAGGTTATGAGAAATTGTCGTCGAAGTTAAAGGAAGCTGTATTCTGTATACATAATACTATAGAATTTACAAACAGTGGAATCGCAACAATTATCAAATTATTCACCTAATAATCACCTTTAACATTCAGGGAGGTTTATTTTTGCTTCCGAAATTTTTACAGTCTACAGGGAAGAAATAAATATTTAGTTGAGAAAGTTTTGTTTATTTTTCAGTTATTAATTTGAAAAATAAATACCATAACTAGCGCAAAGCTCATAAAAGAGATGTTTGTTGAAAAATGCAGAAACCCCATATATGATACAAATGATCTGCCCCTATTCTAACACTGTGCTAGCAACATAGCAATTATACTAAAATTTTTTCAGTCACTATGCAATACATGTAATCTCTCAACTACCAAGCAGTCATTATTCTATTATTATATATTTGTGCCTGGAAGTATTGTTTCACTTCTCAGAGGCCTTCCTTGACATGTTATAGTTTTTTAGGTACCTTCTAATCCTGTAAATTTATACAAAAATTGGTATATAATGGCTACCTCCGGAAATTTTAACAACTTTTTGGGTCACACTATTACTGTGTATACTTCCTTTAGAGATCTCAAGCATTACTGAAAGATAACCTGAGGAAAAACATAGCGCGTCTACGGATGTGTAATACTCGCTGGATTTCCTGGTAAAAACTACTGTACATTTATCAGCTGCCTCTGCCAATGCTATTGGGAACCGTAGGTTCATTAGAATTACTTCATTCAACGGAAAACGTCACTATACCTGCCGCTTGTGTGTCGCGTCAGTAACGCCTTGACAAAAAAAGAAAGAAAAGAATATGACCGATCGATGTATTATTATTATTGAACTGATTATAAAAAATTGGAAGTCGTAGAATCAGAAATCATAAGACAATGGCCAACTATGCCAAACCACACATCAATATTTAACCGAGATAGCAAAAGAAAATAAATTTCGATTATTTTTAAAATGTAACTGACAGTTTTTGGCACTTGTGGACTTCCTCTTTCCGGCAGATAGCAAAACCAACGGTAGAATGGCCCCGAAGTTTAAATTTTATTTCATTGTGTGCTTGAGCGTGGCCTTTTTTTTTTTTTTTTTTTTTTTTTTTTACATATCACAAACAATTCACATATTACCACACATACCATAAACTAACGTATGCGGTGCAAAGTTCACTATTAGGCGCTTAAAGGCTTGGAACGAAATGAGGCTTCTGGCTTTTGTTTCCTATACACATTCTTAGCAAAACTTTTGGTGTTGTAACAAGCAATGAGATAGAGAAAGAAATATATCCATCAATGGAAGAAATAGGCAGACGTCGGTAATTTTATCCTATTGAAAACATGCAAAAGTGACAGTATAAATTGAAGTAACTAAATTTACATCTAGTAAGCTGCTGTTGAAGAATTGAATAGTATCGTAGTATTTATTTTGTATACCCTTAGAATACACATACTTGGTGTTAGAAGCCATCTAATACACTATATAACTCGGGGATTAAATCATCTTGGAAGAGCGAATCTAGTTCAGGATCGCCTGTCGTAAAGTTCGAGGATAAGGACATCGAATTTAGTAGTAGTCCTAATGACTCGATGTTATTGTCTAAAATTTGTTCAATTTCTTTTCCTGATTTATCATCGTCTTCTTGAATAGGTAAACAGTAATATTTACCAAAGTTCAGGAGGGTTAGGATGGTGTGAAAAATTATAGGAAGGAACATCAAGAAAGTGCTTGAAATATTTTTCTTGGATTATGGAAGTATCAAGAACGATATTATTTCAATAATGTGATGGTTTATATCTTTGCATACAATAGATTTTGTGATACTTTTTTTATGTAATGGTCCCGTAACCCCGTCGCTCTTTCCCTTTTAATTTTGCCCGATCCACCTTCTATGCCGGTAGTTTAGCCGCCAAGTGCTATTTTCAAAAGAATCAATAGTAGCGGCTGCAACTTTGAAAAAGAAAGAAACAAAATTATGCGCTAGTTTTCCATTTCTTGTATTCTTTTTTCTTTTGCGGTGGTGATTACGGGAATTTAGTGATAATTGTTGGAATTCCATTGTTAATAAAGGCAATAATATTATGTATACAGAATACAGCTTCCTCTAACTTCTATGGCAGTTTCTCATACCTTATGTCATCATCTAACATTGTATATTATAATATACTCGTAGTAAGACTACTAGTTGAGAGAGAATAGTTGATTTTTATTCGAACAAATAATATTCCAGCAGGTTTACATATTCCTAGGTTTGGGATATATCTTAAGTCAATAATTCATCATTAGTAAGGCAACTTGGCCGAGTGGTTAAGGCGAAAGATTAGAAATCTTTTGGGCTTTGCCCGCGCAGGTTCGAGTCCTGCAGTTGTCGTCATTTTTATATTCCCAATATTTTTATTACTCCGGGTAACGAATTATTAACGGTTTTTCTCCGGTGGCAAATGTCTCTTTTCTTTTACCTAAAAGAAGGTTGATGTGAATATTAGTGAATATGATGCGTATCAGTGTCAAGCTTACAGTCAATTCAAGTTAAAGAAGAGACAGCGTTTTTAATAGAAAATAAAATGGGACAAGGTGTATCATCTGGACAAGACAAAAAGAAGAAGAAGGGATCTAATCAGAAACCCAAATATGAACCTCCCGTTCAATCTAAATTTGGTCGTAAGAAAAGAAAGGGAGGTCCAGCTACTGCTGAAAAATTACCCAACATATATCCAAGTACTCGTTGTAAGTTAAAGCTTCTAAGGATGGAACGAATTAAAGACCATTTGTTATTAGAAGAAGAATTTGTCTCTAACTCTGAAATTTTAAAACCCTTTGAAAAGAAGCAGGAGGAGGAAAAGAAACAATTGGAAGAAATACGTGGAAATCCATTGAGCATTGGGACCCTTGAAGAAATTATAGACGATGATCATGCGATAGTGACAAGTCCAACTATGCCTGATTATTATGTATCTATCTTATCCTTTGTCGATAAAGAGTTACTAGAGCCTGGATGTTCTGTGTTATTGCATCATAAAACCATGTCCATCGTAGGTGTTTTACAGGATGACGCCGATCCAATGGTTTCGGTCATGAAAATGGATAAGTCGCCAACAGAATCATACAGTGATATTGGTGGCTTAGAATCTCAAATTCAAGAAATAAAAGAGTCTGTAGAGTTACCGTTAACACACCCCGAACTGTATGAAGAGATGGGTATCAAACCTCCCAAGGGTGTGATTCTTTATGGTGCACCCGGTACAGGTAAGACATTGCTAGCAAAGGCTGTTGCAAATCAAACATCTGCCACATTCTTAAGGATTGTTGGCTCAGAGTTAATTCAAAAATATTTGGGGGATGGTCCTAGGTTGTGTAGGCAAATTTTCAAAGTAGCGGGTGAGAATGCACCAAGTATTGTATTTATTGATGAAATAGACGCCATTGGTACTAAAAGATATGACTCCAATAGTGGTGGTGAGAGAGAAATTCAGAGAACCATGCTGGAATTGCTGAACCAGCTGGACGGGTTCGACGACAGAGGGGATGTGAAGGTGATTATGGCCACTAACAAAATCGAGACTCTTGACCCAGCATTAATCAGGCCTGGGAGAATTGATCGTAAAATCTTATTTGAAAACCCTGATCTAAGTACTAAGAAAAAAATTTTAGGGATTCACACTTCCAAGATGAATTTAAGTGAGGACGTTAATCTTGAAACTTTAGTAACAACAAAGGATGATTTGTCAGGCGCCGATATCCAGGCAATGTGTACAGAAGCAGGTTTGTTAGCCCTTAGAGAGAGAAGAATGCAAGTTACAGCGGAGGATTTTAAACAAGCCAAGGAGAGAGTCATGAAAAATAAAGTTGAGGAAAATTTAGAAGGTTTATACTTGTGATGTGCCCATTTACATTTTTCTATAATAGATTTACGTATATAAGTAATGCTTCAACAAAGCTTAATATGTGTACATTTTGTATCACGTGCAATATTTGTTTCAAAAACTTAATATAGGTGGGGCGTCGGGGCCTTCGCGAATTCTAACTGCAAAGGAAAACTGGTGAACACATCTGAGAGGGTTTGTTGTCCTAATTTTATAGGAAACTAAAACTCAAAAGACAAAGTATACCTTTGCAAATTGAAAGCTTAGTTAAACATTATTATTCGTGTGTTTGAGGTCACTTTTTTTCGTCTTGAACAGCTCTCAAAGTTGTCTCAAAATTTTTATCCGGATTCCTTTACATTAACAGACCCCAAACACAACAAGTTTTGATAGTTTAAGTTAGTGAACGCTTATTTTTGTTGCCGTTGAAAAGAAAATAAATAGGCAGTATTATCAATTAGGAGGTGAGTTAAATTCCATTCTATACCGAGTATACGAGATTTTGGACATTCTTACTTCATATATCATTTAGGCACTGCATTTATCTTTTAAAAATCATTATAATGAGTAATCATTCTGAAATCTTAGAAAGGCCAGAAACACCATATGACATAACTTATAGAGTAGGTGTGGCGGAAAATAAAAACTCGAAATTTCGGAGGACAATGGAAGATGTTCATACGTATGTTAAAAACTTTGCTTCAAGATTAGATTGGGGATATTTCGCGGTGTTTGATGGACATGCTGGGATTCAGGCCTCCAAATGGTGTGGTAAACATCTTCATACAATTATAGAGCAAAACATTTTGGCAGATGAAACACGAGATGTTAGAGATGTATTGAACGATTCATTCCTAGCCATTGACGAAGAAATTAATACAAAACTTGTAGGAAATAGTGGATGTACTGCTGCTGTTTGCGTATTACGTTGGGAGCTTCCGGATTCAGTTTCTGATGATTCAATGGATTTAGCCCAACACCAAAGAAAGTTATATACAGCAAATGTTGGTGATTCTCGAATAGTATTGTTTAGAAACGGGAACAGCATAAGACTGACTTATGATCATAAGGCATCTGACACTTTGGAGATGCAGAGAGTTGAACAAGCAGGTGGCCTGATAATGAAAAGTCGTGTAAATGGTATGCTGGCAGTGACGAGATCGTTAGGGGATAAATTTTTTGATAGTTTAGTAGTGGGCAGCCCATTTACCACGAGCGTAGAAATAACTTCTGAGGACAAATTTTTAATCCTAGCGTGTGATGGATTATGGGATGTTATTGATGATCAAGATGCATGCGAATTAATCAAGGATATTACTGAACCTAATGAAGCTGCAAAAGTCTTGGTTAGATATGCTTTGGAAAATGGCACAACAGATAATGTAACGGTCATGGTTGTCTTCCTCTAAGAAGGATCCGTTATAAACCGCGCAAAAATTATGCATAGACATAGAGATATGCAATGTGTATGTGTGTATGTATGTATATGTATAAACGTACCAAATCTATTTTGCATGCATCTCTCACATGACGAATGAGGTTTCAGTAGAATAGGATTCCAGATTTTTAAACTGGAGAACATATTCTATCATATATATACCAATTAAATTCACGTAGCGAATGCACAACACGGTTTACAAGTCAATAGTTAACAATAGGAAGACCAAGCTATATATTGAAGCCGCTGAGGTCTAATTCGCCATTATCTCCAGTGGTCGACCAGTCGATATTAAGGTCGTTGAAATCATTTAATGTCAAGTATTCTTCACCGTTGTCGGCTGGAGGAGGGTTATCTCCAGGATTGGAAACAACGGTCGTTGGTAAATCATTATTAACTATATTTTCATTATCATTTCCGGTAGTGATAGAATTGTTCTTGTTATTGCTGTCGTGGTTGGTGGTATTGTTATTGTCGTTCCCACTGTTGTTGTTGTTGTTGTTGCCGTTATCGTCATTGTTGTTATTGTTATTATTATTGTTGTTCTTCTCACTGCTGTTGTTGTTGTTCTCGTTGTTCTCGTTGTTGTTCTTATTCTTTTCATCGCCGTTGTTATTTTTGTTGCTTTCGTTGTTGTTATCCTTGCCGTTCTTGGTGCTATTGATATTATTATTTGTGTTGTTTTCAATAGAAGAAATATTTATGTCATTGTAGTTGTTACCTGAGTCATTATCGTCAAAGCCTTTGGTTTCGTCCACCGTGGCATTGAAGGCTGTGGAGTCAAAACCAGTACTGTCAAGGCCTGAAAACATCGAAATATCCATAGAGTTTAAATCGTTAAACATTGCATCCGAGGGTTGGGCCTGCTGGCTTTGGATTCGAGTAGTGGTTAAGGGAGAAAATGCGGCACCGTTATTAGCAGCATTTGCGTTCTCAAGTTGTGTTTGATTGGATGATTGAAGAGATCCAAGTTCTTGATAATTCTCTTTGGAACCGTTGGCATCCGTTGTGTTCGCAGGTGCTGTTGTGGAGAAGTTCAAACCAAGGCCATTTTTTTCCTTTGAATTTTGCTGGAGTTGCTGCTGTTGGGAGGCTTCTTCGAGTTCTTGTCGCTTTTTTAATTCTTCTTGTTCTCTAACCTTCCTCATATTTTCTTGTTCAGCCCTCTTTTTTTCAGCTTCTTCTCTTTCTTTCTCCTTTTCTTTTCCGAGTGCAGTAAGAGTTTCTAAATATGAAGAACTCTGGCTTAGAGAAGTCTCTAAATCATCTAAAATTCCATGAAATAATTTAACCTTCTCTTTCAATAATTTTTGCTGAGATTGACTGAAACCATTGACGAGATAAGAATCTAGTTGTACATTTTTTAACTGTTGTTGCATCATCATTTCTGCTCCAACTTTTAGGATGTCATCGAAGCAAACAGTAAGCTTATTTTTATACGTCATTGTTCTGGTATTGCTCCCCCGTTCAGAGAAATTGGCTGCGTGAACAGACGAAACTGGGCTATTTTGTACTACCATTACTTTCAGACGGGCAGTTTATTTGGGAGGATCCGCCTTCAAATTTAAACTATCTTGAGACCAGAACATCTATTGAAATTTTGGTGAATATTCCAGCAACCCTCTCTATCCCGCTTTGAATTTCTTGATGTCATTGGAAACATTTAACTTTTCTCGTTACAAGCGGGTAATATCCTAATCATTGTAATTAAGACGTTGCTTCCCTGGGAAGAAAATAGTATAAACATAAGATATAATAGTTTTTAAAATGGTCAACGTATGCGATGCACAACTAAAAGGTACCAATTCATTAAATATTATAATATTTACTTCTTACTATTACACGAAAGACAAGTGTGAAATGCCTAGGAGATTGATGATTGACAAGCTCTGGCCTTGCAATAAAAATACTTATACACAACTTCAAATAATATAGAAAAGAAAGAAGACTATAAGCCAAAAATGTAGACAACCTCATTTAAATATTATTCTTGGGACTCGGTAATAATAGCTAATTTGTATATTATTCACCTCGGTCACCGCCTGTAATCACCTTTAACGAAAATAGATGCCCAGCCAATCAAAGCGCATTATGGAGTCGTCTAGGAAGGGGCCGTCCCATCATTGTAAAAGTTCATGTTAAATTAGATGGAGGATAACAATAAAGGTATCGTACACACACTGCTAAAAGAGCCTCAATCAATTTGTGAAGGTATAACTGTAGCCGTGAGGATAGGAAAATGTTACGTTCAATTATTGGAAAGAGTGCATCAAGATCATTGAATTTCGTCGCTAAGCGTTCATATGCAGAAGCTGCTGCCGCATCATCAGGTTTGAAGTTACAATTTGCTCTACCACACGAAACTTTATATAGTGGCTCCGAAGTTACTCAAGTGAACCTGCCTGCTAAGTCAGGACGTATTGGTGTACTGGCCAACCATGTTCCCACCGTTGAACAATTACTACCAGGTGTCGTTGAAGTTATGGAAGGCTCTAACTCTAAAAAATTCTTTATATCAGGTGGATTTGCAACAGTTCAACCAGACTCGCAGTTATGTGTAACTGCAATTGAAGCTTTTCCATTGGAATCCTTTTCACAAGAAAATATAAAAAATTTGTTGGCAGAAGCTAAGAAGAACGTTAGTTCATCTGATGCCAGGGAAGCCGCAGAAGCTGCAATTCAAGTAGAAGTTTTAGAAAACCTACAATCCGTATTGAAATAGCGTTTTTATGGTACGCATTCTAGAACTTGAGGGGAGGAAGTCTACGTTTTTAAGTGTTGACAAGCAATTCGCTTGAAAGCGCCAAAATTCATTGTTTGTTCTACTCGAATTTAAGTTTCCATTTTGGTTGATGTCTTAAGTATACAGAGAAACCGTTTATTAGCGTATATATACAGAAAATTTTATTATTTTATATTCAAAAACAAGAAAACAAAAGAGAAAACATTAACATGTAATTTTCATAACTAATAGTCCTAGAAAGTAATACTTTTTATAACTGTTTCTTTAAATCCTGTATGAAAGCCCTAGTTGCAGATCATCGTGTTATTCCAGTGAGTTTTCACTTCCCTAAGTCCTTCCTATTTATGTTTTAGTCCTTCTTGCACAGCAATTTTACTTCGGGCACTGTTGCCGTATATTCTAAAAAAATGAAAAAAAACGTTCATGCCCCAGCGAAAACCAGTGTTTCCTCGTATTCGTGTCAGTAATTACACCAAAGTTTGTTCTACACTAAATCACGAATAAAGTGGGAGATTGAGTTCAACAAAATATCTGATTATAAAAGTATGAGAACAAGAAAATTAAGGAAGCCTCCATAATAAGGTGCTTTTAATTGAGAATGAATGTTCATTAGTTGCTATATTGATGGTGATGGAACTCCAATTACCTAATCAAAAATATGAATGTTTATGCGAATAAGAGTTTGTAAAGAAAAAGATCCCTGTAGACTGGATGTGAGATGATGATTTCATTCCCGGCCTCTTAAATAAAAACAATTACCACTGCAAAAATGTTCTTCAAACGCGTTTATTATATAATGAAAAAGAAATTCAAATTTTTCGCGTTTGAAAATTTATGCTAAACAAATAACTCGAGGAGGGACGCGTCGAGAAAATCGCGTCTTTCTACTCTCACAGTGCTTGCATACGTATGGTATACAGTATCAAAAGTAGCAGAATTTGTCTTCATTATGATATATATATATATATGTACATATATATAGGGTGCCAAAAAGTATTCTTTTTGCTATTATTATTGCTTAAATCGCCGACCTTTTTCCCATTGTCACGAGAACATAATTGTTAAACCAATAAAAGGAAAATCCATAACAAAAAAGGACTGGTCAAAGAAAAGACAACTCAATTGCACAATTACTTTACAAGAAACACGACAATGGTTACAGAAAATCCTCAACGTCTTACTGTTTTAAGACTTGCCACCAATAAGGGTCCATTAGCACAAATATGGCTTGCTTCAAATATGTCGAATATACCAAGAGGATCGGTTATCCAAACACATATTGCTGAATCAGCAAAGGAAATTGCAAAAGCTTCTGGCTGTGATGACGAATCAGGGGACAATGAATACATAACTTTACGAACATCTGGCGAATTACTTCAAGGCATTGTTCGTGTATATTCCAAACAGGCCACTTTTCTCCTTACAGATATAAAGGACACATTAACGAAGATAAGTATGTTATTTAAAACAAGCCAGAAGATGACTTCTACAGTAAACAGACTGAACACTGTAACAAGGGTTCATCAATTGATGTTAGAAGATGCCGTTACAGAAAGAGAAGTTTTGGTCACCCCAGGGTTAGAGTTCTTAGATGATACTACTATACCAGTGGGCTTAATGGCGCAGGAGAATTCGATGGAAAGAAAAGTCCAAGGTGCTGCTCCCTGGGATACTTCACTTGAGGTCGGTAGACGATTCAGTCCAGATGAAGATTTCGAGCATAATAATTTGTCTAGTATGAACCTTGATTTTGACATCGAGGAAGGTCCGATAACTTCAAAATCTTGGGAAGAAGGAACAAGACAAAGCTCACGCAACTTTGATACGCACGAAAATTACATACAAGATGACGATTTCCCTCTTGATGATGCTGGAACTATTGGTTGGGATCTAGGGATTACCGAAAAAAATGACCAGAACAACGATGATGACGATAACTCTGTTGAGCAAGGAAGAAGGCTAGGTGAATCAATCATGTCTGAGGAGCCTACGGATTTTGGATTTGATCTGGATATAGAAAAAGAAGCACCCGCAGGCAATATAGATACGACAACCGATGCCATGACAGAATCACAGCCAAAACAAACTGGCACAAGAAGGAACTCAAAATTACTGAATACCAAAAGTATTCAAATCGATGAAGAAACAGAAAATTCAGAAAGCATAGCTTCATCCAATACATACAAAGAGGAGAGATCGAATAATTTATTGACTCCACAGCCCACCAATTTTACGACTAAAAGATTATGGAGTGAAATAACTGAAAGTATGTCCTATTTACCAGATTCAATCCTTAAGAACTTCTTATCCTACGAATCTCTAAAAAAAAGAAAAATACATAATGGGCGAGAAGGGTCAATTGAAGAACCTGAGTTAAACGTGTCGCTTAATCTTACCGACGATGTAATTAGTAATGCGGGAACAAACGATAACTCCTTCAATGAACTGACCGATAACATGTCGGACTTCGTACCAATTGATGCTGACTTAAATGAGGCTCCTTTTCCTGAAGAGAATATCATCGACGCAAAGACTGGAAATGAGCAAACTACCATCCAAACTGAAAAAGTTCGTCCTACTCCCGGTGAGGTGGCTCCTAAAGCTATTGTTCAAATGGCGAAGATTTTAAGGAAGGAATTAAGCGAAGAAAAAGAAGTGATATTCACGGATGTACTAAAAAGTCAAGCAAATACAGAACCAGAAAATATTACTAAAAGAGAAGCCAGTAGAGGATTTTTCGATATTTTATCACTTGCTACAGAAGGATGTATTGGTTTGAGTCAAACAGAAGCATTCGGAAATATTAAAATAGACGCCAAACCTGCACTATTTGAAAGGTTTATCAATGCTTAAAACCTAGTTACGCCGAGGGGATTTCTTGGTGGACCCAATAAGCTGATGCATATATTTAGATCAAAGACTTTAATTTATAAAATTGTCAATATTTAATATTAATATTCACAAAATACGATAAAATTCAAACTAATGCGGTAGAGCCACTACTGGCCGCAAGGCAGAATGATCTTGGCAACTCTACACGCTGGCGCATGGGTAGTATTTATTCTAAAACTTGCTGTATTATTTTGAATAGTGATATTAGGAATCGTCTGCCCACGTACACCGGTGAAGTCGAAATTTTCTCATGGAAACCTTGGGAATAGAAGAAAGGTCCATTGTAAGTGCTACATACTGACCATCTTACATAATCTTACACAACCCTGGTAATAAAGCCACGTCTAGAAAGTTTTCCAGGCCAAACAATCTTCTTTTCCATTAGCTTTGGTACATTAGCAGCCAGAGGAAACATTATGCAGTTTTTAAAGGCTCAACTTTTTATCTAATATATAAAACAATAAAGTTGAACAATTTCTGGATAAAGCGCCTAGAACGTCTTACGATATCTTCAAAGAAAATAGAAAAAAATGAAATTTTTAATTTTTAGTTAGAGGAAACTAAACTTCCATCTTCACCTCCTTTAGAATCAGCTACTTTTGTAGATGATCCTTCCTCGTTATTTTTTATCTTCTGTTCATTCTCTTCTTTATCATCATCCGCATCTATATTAGATATCTTTTTATTATATATTTCCATTTCCATCTGGTATCTTTCTCTGTCCTCACTATAAAGCTTATAGTACGGTTTCCTATCTTGTTCGTTAAGATTTTTCCAACCTTCTGCCAGATCTCTTGTCACGTCCAGAGAGCCATTCTGCCTAATCCTTTCCTTATTCATTTCACAGTACAATAAGTATGCATTTGTGGGCCTCTTGGGCATATTCGGATCTCTTTCCTTTACTTTGTGTCTTTTAGTTTTAGATTTTCGAAATGGTTTCGTCAATAGTTCCTGTTTGAAGGAGGCCAGAGTCGGCAATGGATCCTCACAGTTTAACTCAGGATCAAGTTCTATCCTGGATTCCAACCTCTCCAGTAAAACACCGTATTCTAATTTGAGTCTTTTCACCGAAAGTCGTGACCTTTGGATTGCAAGTCCAAGCACCACATTCTGATCTTTCAATTCTTCAAGTCTGCGCTTTTTTTCTTCAACTGACATTTCTTATGTGTTACTATTACCTATATCCTGGCTGCTTCTCATCCAATTCTAGCCCCTAGAACGATTTAATATATATGTGCGTGGTAATCATTTCCTTATATTTTAATTGAAATCCTTCCTTTCTCAGAAGAAAATCTTTTTTCTAAGGAAAATGGAGAACCGTCGGCTCCTTTTGCTTTACTGGTGTATTCTTGTTTTTTCTGTTTGATAATGCGATTTAGGGCGAAAAACTGCTGACAATACCTTGTCCGCTTTCGTGCACAAGATTTCTTAGCACGAAAATATATCAAGTAACCGTAAAATTATTCCTTTGCCGACTATCACCGTAACTGCGGCTAAACAAATCTGTCCAACTACTACTCAGCTTAAATTACCATTTTAAATACATTTAATATTCAATTAGTCATGGTAGATAGTAATGATGATCAACCGGAACGCCATGCATTACTTCATAATGACATCCAAACATCAAATAACAGTAGGCCATCACTGGTCCAAAAAAAGTACTTACCTACCCCACAAGATACAAGAAAGTCTAGAGCATCGTATACAGGAAGTGCCATGATCAACCCGACAAGTAAACAAAGTCGTACAGGGTCGGGCGCTCAAAGAACATCACGCACAGCACAGAAACTAAAACTTTTGCCAGAAGAACCATTCCAAAGAGATAGCGAAAGACTTACTGATTTAAAGAATCAGGAAGTATATTCTCAGGTAAACAGGATAAAAGATAAGCCTGCTAGAAGGGATGCTGAAAAGTTGGGAAAAGCTCACAGACATTTACTCCCCAGGTCAACTGCATATTGTACCGCTAGCAGTTACAATATGAAAGAGCTGGTAAGGTGGTTAAAGGACTGTCGAAAGCTACATCATACTCATCCTAAATTGTTTGATGAATGCTTGTACACTCCCTTCATTTACAACGATTGGAGGGGCGACAAAAGATTTGAGGATGAAGATGTGATTAGGTTGGATGATGAGGGCGGTGAAATTATTGTTAGTGACAAGCACCCAGATCTGTTTATCTTTGAATATGGTGTTGTCGTTATGTGGGGCTTTACTGAAAGAGAAGAAAAAGCTTTCTTAAACGATATAGAAAAGTTCGAAAAAGAAAAATTGGCGGAAGAAGATATTCAAGTTGAAGAGTTCAATTATTATGTCACAAAAAGTTATCAACCAAGAATATATAACGATTTTATTACCTTGAGAGATGGTTCAAATTACATGGTAAAACTCTCTATCTCTCATGCAATTGCTCAAAGCGTAAAAATTTCACTTTTCGAAGAGCTTGTGGATAATACTATTGAAGATACTCAGGATATACCACAAGAAATTGCATACAGCGGTAAAGTTTCTATGAGCAAAGAAGATATAATGAAAAGTATAGGGGAGCTATTCATTTTGAGGATAAATATCAATCTACATGGATCAGTTTTAGACTCTCCGGAAATTATGTGGTCAGAACCACAGTTAGAACCCATATACCAAGCAACAAGAGGTTACTTAGAGATCAATCAGCGCGTTTCACTTTTAAATCAAAGACTCGAGGTCATTTCAGATCTTCTTCAAATGTTGAAGGAACAGCTGGGCCATTCTCATGAAGAATATCTTGAATTTATTGTCATATTACTAGTTGGTGTGGAAGTCCTAATATCGGTGATCAATATAGTGGTTGACATGCTGGCTAGTCAACATTGAGCCTTTTGATCATGCAAATATATTACGGTATTTTACAATCAAATATCAAACTTAACTATTGACTTTATAACTTATTTAGGTGGTAACATTCTTATAAAAAAGAAAAAAATTACTGCAAAACAGTACTAGCTTTTAACTTGTATCCTAGGTTATCTATGCTGTCTCACCATAGAGAATATTACCTATTTCAGAATATATGTGCATGATTCGCCGGGTAAATACATATAATACACAAATCTGGCTTGATAAAGTCTATAATATATCTCATAAAGAAGTGCTAAATTGACTACTGCTATATATTCCTAAGAAAATTTCTTTTGACTAAGTCCATATCGACTTTGTAAAAGTTCACATTAGCATACATATATTACACTAGCCAGAAATAGTAACTTTTGCCTAAATCACAAATTGCAAAATTTAATTGCTTGCAAAGGGTCACATGCTATTTAATAAACTTTTTTAAAAACTTAAAATACTTTTTTATTTTTTAATATTTATTTTCAAACATAAATGAAATAATTTATTTATTGTTTATGATTACCGAAACATAAAACTTGCTCAAGAAAAAGAAACTGTTTTGTCCTTGGAAAAAAGCACTACCTAGGAGCGGCCAAAATGCCGAGGCTTTCATAGCTTAAACTCTTTACAGAAAATAGGCATTATAGATCAGTTCGAGTTTTCTTATTCTTCCTTCCGGTTTTATCGTCACAGTTTTACAATAAATAAGTATCACCTCTTAGAGTTAACCTATACTAAAATTTATGCCAGTTAACTATGAGATAAGCAAGTATCATCTCATTTCATTACCTGAAGTCGAGTAAACAGAAAATCCAATTGTTGATGAACCTCAATGACTTAGAACTATCTATTGGCAGATCATATAAAGAGGATTTAGGTACCTAGAGGACTGTACCTGGAGTATATATATATATATATATTATCTCAACTATAGTCCATAAAGGTTTCTTTCTTGAGGCCTTAAACTGCTAAAGAATGATATTGGTGGAATGCAAGCACCAAGCGCTCTTCTTGCGTGACTGTTCATATACTTCAAACCAAGAATGTAACTGGCATTGACCCATCCAAAACCTTCAGTAGCTGCCCCTTTAAAGTCAGCACCTTGATTACCGTATTCTGCTTCAACACGATGAGGATCTGTTCCTCTTGTGACATCATATTTTTCAACCACAATACCATTATAATCGACAAAAGCCTTTGTCATCATGAAAAGCCATCTATAAGCTAGCCTATTCGTTACAGTTAAATAACCATAAGAACGGAGGCCTTCCCAAGCAAGAATTTGATGGGGTGCCCAACCAAATGGATAGTCCCATTGTCTAATTGGTCTCGAAATAGAAATTGGGCCTCGAGAACGCTCCGTACATGCAGCTAAACCTCCAAGCATCTCTAACTTGGGTAGTGCTTTCTCCACCATTTTCTGTGCTTGCTCCTTCGTGGCAAGTCCAGCCCATAATGCCCAGAATGTAGTTGCGGATTCGTATGACGTTCTGTGCTTGATTTTTGTGTTGTAGTCAAAGAAAAACCCCGACTCGTCATCCCACATATATTTGGTAATCTTTTCTTGTCTGATTTTGGCCATTTCTTTCCACATAGCTGAAGTTGTTATAGAATGGTCTAAAGGATCTTCATATTTGTCGTCGCAGAATTCCTTTATGAAGTCTGCAATATCAATCTCGTATTTGTAAAGAAGAGAATTCAGGTCAATAGTGGCCAGGTAGGCACATACGCCCTCAAACCTATATGTAGTGTCGTGTCCAGATTCTCTAACGCCACGGTCATGAAGAAAAAACTCATCCAATTTAGGCTCCTTTATCTTACCATCGTTATAAAGTTGCTTAAATTCGTCTAAGGTAACGCCGTGTTTCGATGCATATGGTAGTAAAACGGTATCGAAGTGATCACTTTCAGTTTCCGGAGGAATACCGAGACCGTTAGGATGGTACCTGGATAATCCTGTTTCGGGATCAAGCCTTGGAGATGCGGTCCAAACAGTTTTGTACTCTTTTATGCTTGCTTGGAAAGCTCTTTTCAACAAATCCACAGCATCGGGATTACTCCTACCACCAAGTTTTTTGAATACTACCAAGGCCATTTCAGTCAAGAATGGGGGCTGTGATCTACATAGATAGTAGCTTCTGTTAGCATTTAATATTTTTCCATAGTGATTAATCTCAAAAATAAAATGCTCCACCATACCTCTTGCAACATCAGTCTTGTTGGCTTCTAGGAGACCTAGTGCCATCATATAGGAGTCCCAACCATATAATTCATTGAATCTACCACCAGGAACAGCATAAGGGTAACCAATGAGAGTTTTTTCACCAGTAGAAGGATTGAAGTGCTCTTCCATAGCCAATGCTAGTAAACCGGGGGTATCATTGACGGATTTGACGTATTCTGCCGTTATTTTTTTTGGTAAATATTCAACTTCTAATTTCAAAGATGGATGCATTTGAGAAGCTTGAACATAAAATTCGTATTGTTCTGGACAATCATAAGGAACATAGATTCTTGGATTTTTTGCCCCCGGCGTATCAATCTTGGTATCTTTTGCAATTTCGCCTACGTTGTTCAGATCAACTCTCCTGGTCAAAGAGTTCCAGAACTGTGTGTTTATCAATCTTGATAATCTGTTGACGGGATTTTCGTTTATACGAGCTTCATCTAAGAAAATTTGGTGTCTACCAAAACTTTTCGCAATAGTTAGTTCCTGCAACAAATTGGATAACATATACGTACCCCTAATATTAATATGCTTATAGCCATAGGAGTTTGCGGTACCGACTTTCAAAACTTTTGGACCGGTATCCTCGATGGTGATCTGATAATTTTTATCGGTATCCTCAGCAGCCAGTAGTTCATTAAGTGTTTTATCGACATCTTCGATAAAGAAACGACGATTACCTTGACTACTTGAATAGGTGTCATCCTCAGAACCACGCCTAGTCTGTTGAAGTTTACCAAAACCAGTTTTCTTGAAAGGAGATACATTATCGAAAACACTCATAGTCCTCGTACGGTTGATCTTAGCGGGCTTTGCCTGCTTCTGCTTTCTTGGGTCTGTTGGGGGGCCATAGTAGACTTCTGCGTTCGAAAATGGATCATTGAATTCACTTAGTGATGATAATCTTCTTTGACGGCCTTGGGCTACCGGTCCTTGGCTTGTATTAACTTGACTCATTCTACTGATTTTTTTTGTTAATTTTTCTTTTTTTGTTTATCAGGCGTTCTTGTATCTAGTAATCTCCTTATATCTATGCAGTTGGTTGTGAAATCAGTCAATATAAAACTATCTTCTTGATATTATATTTACTCTACGGAAAACGATAGGGGGAAAATTTCTAGCTAATGTTTTGCGATCTTTTCAGGCCAACAAATCTTGTACCTCGCTCCTGAAAAATCCCGTAAATCGGTGATCGCGCAAGTTTCATATCGATAACCTTGTGAACCAGTCTATATATAGCCTTATATAAGTATTGCTCTATCAAACTTAAGATTGGTGGCCTTCCTCGGTAACTAGGGGATAAGGGGCTTCGTCCTACACGATGCTCCTGTCGTTTCTTTTTTTCATTTCTTTTTTCGCCCAGCGGGAAGTACGCGGAAAACAAGAAACAAAAAAAAAAATAAAAAAATAAAAAATAAAACAGAAACTAAAATCTGATGATGAAATTGATATTCAATTGGAGAAAGAAGAAAGATCTTGTTTAATTTGAAATAAAAGCAAGAAGATAAACACAACTATAGAAAAAGAATGTCTAGCGAAGATAAGAAACCTGTCGTCGACAAGAAGGAAGAGGCTGCTCCAAAGCCACCATCCTCTGCTGTCTTCTCCATGTTTGGTGGTAAGAAGGCCGAAAAGCCAGAAACCAAGAAAGACGAAGAAGATACCAAGGAGGAAACCAAGAAGGAAGGTGATGATGCTCCAGAATCACCAGATATCCATTTTGAACCAGTGGTTCACCTGGAAAAGGTAGATGTTAAGACAATGGAAGAAGACGAAGAAGTTCTTTACAAGGTCAGAGCCAAGCTTTTCAGATTCGATGCCGATGCCAAGGAATGGAAAGAAAGAGGTACTGGTGACTGTAAGTTCTTGAAGAACAAAAAGACTAACAAGGTTAGAATATTGATGAGAAGAGACAAGACCTTAAAGATTTGTGCTAACCACATCATTGCTCCAGAATACACTTTGAAGCCTAACGTTGGTTCTGATAGATCTTGGGTGTATGCTTGTACAGCAGATATTGCAGAAGGTGAAGCAGAAGCCTTCACTTTTGCTATCAGATTTGGCAGTAAGGAAAATGCTGATAAATTTAAAGAAGAATTTGAAAAAGCTCAAGAAATCAACAAAAAGGCTTAGTTTCGATGTGCTTGTTACTTGCGTCTAGATTTTTTTGTTCCTAATGTAATTTTCCTTTACAGCGTGCATATATATTTTTATCTACTGTGAGGAAAAGTTGCTCTCTAATTATATAAAAAACGCTTATGTAGCATTGTGAAATCACATATGAATAGATATGTAAGAAGGATTAGAGGGTTCAAGTAATTGTTGTAGTAGTCATTGTAGCCAAATGTCTAACCACTTTGGTGCATGGAGATTAGCTCAATAATCTCGTAATATGTTTCCGGGTAATATTCTCTGTCTTATTTACCATCTTTATGTTTCCGCCCTTTTATTTTTGTTTTTCTCGCTACTCCTTTATAATTACTAATGAGAATCGAATACTATAGAAATTTTTGACGTAATAAAGGAGCAGTAAATTTGGAATACATTCCTTAGCTCGCTAGAAAGCTGAAGGAAATTTAGCTAAACAGAGAGTATAGTTTTGAAATGATTTTACGGGAGCAGATCGACTTCCTAATACATAAAAGACAGGATGATGATAATAACAATGGTGAAGCCATTACAGATGATGATCCATTTAGCTCTTCCTCATGGAGATGGGGAAGATGGATTTTTTTTATTTTTTTCATAGTTGCACTCCTTATACTTCTGTTTTCAACTGCAAAAGTGAATAGGAGAAGAAGAATTATGGGTCAAGCTCCGATTAGGGGAACCGCTTGGTTAACCCCGCCTACCTACAGGCAGTCCGAGAGAGATTACAATGGCACACAGCGTTGCGTTGAAGACTATGTTCCTGAATATACAGAGACAGCAAATGAGAATGATTTGGGGTTTTACGACGAACGAGGAGAGTTTCATCCTAATGGTAAAACGGAATATTTAGCGCCACCGCCTTTATCAGAAGAACAAGCTAGCTCGACTGATAAAGACTTACAGCGCCCAGTGGCTGCCGTCGTACGAATTCCTAGTGAAAGTGAATTCGACTTCAATCTGCTAAGACCCACTATGAATAATTTCGTTAATGGTCAGAGTAATCGCAACGAGCAGCATTCTCCGACTGTTGAATCTTCTTCCTTTGATGTTAATAACGCGCCGGCAAGAGCGAAAGTGAGTAAGTGATTTTTCGTTTAATGAATTTATTATCGCATGACTTGCGGTATAGAAAATAGTTATAAGAGTGCCGAAAAAAAAAAGAAGTACAGAAGTTTTCGTTTCTTTGAAAGTCGCGATTATTCCGAGTTGTGTATTATAGTAGGAACATACTATTGATTTAGGTTTGAGAGCTGGTAGTATCGACGTCCAGAACAGTCAATTCATCGGAACGCTTTCGACTCGGTCCACGGAAAAGCCATTCAACGATTTATACGGACGGTGATTTTGATTAGTCTAATTGCCTATATATTATAAATATATTCTTCCTTTACCTATTTCTTCTCACACAT
>OBMA010000354.1_pt1 | contig 26672 bp, 17 predicted proteins | sample 1539141 | NCBI WGS metagenome assembly OBMA01 (sample SAMEA3991484, study PRJEB22521) | metagenome | biome: anthropogenic terrestrial biome; feature: sewage plant; material: raw primary sludge | place: Sweden | collected 2012-09-26
CAAGAAACCAAAGCACCCATTAGAATTATTGGGCAAGTCAACTTTCGTTTTGGATGACTGGAAGAGAAAGTACTCCAATGAAGACACCAGACCAGTTGCTTTACCTTGGTTTTGGGAGCACTACAACCCAGAAGAGTATTCCCTGTGGAAAGTCACCTACAAGTACAACGATGAATTGACTTTGACTTTCATGTCCAACAACTTGGTCGGTGGTTTCTTCAACAGATTGTCCGCCTCTACCAAGTACATGTTCGGTTGTCTGGTAGTCTACGGTGAAAACAACAACAACGGTATTGTTGGTGCAGTTATGGTTAGGGGCCAAGATTACGTTCCAGCTTTCGATGTCGCACCAGATTGGGAATCTTACGACTATGCAAAGTTGGATCCAACTAACGACGACGACAAAGAATTCATCAATAACATGTGGGCCTGGGATAAGCCAGTTTCCGTCAATGGCGAACCAAAGGAAATTGTTGACGGTAAGGTCTTAAAATAATCTCTTCGTACTATCCTTCATGTCGCCTTTTATTATAAAGTATGCTAGGTAGTTTTATCTATATCTTATTTATGACGCAATATAGGGTAACAGAGTTTTTCTGCTCTGAAACTTCCGCAGAAAAAAAATCAAGTTTTCCTTTTCGTATCTTGGATTATTGTTATATAATAGATGCATGTATTATATGTATAGCAGTGATTTGCTTATTTTCTTGATTCTGAGGAATCGAAGAAGTAACTTAGCGTTTCTTCCGTTGAGCAGAGCAGTATAATAATCCTTCAAATTCTTTAGGTTACGGGGTTTTCCTGTTGCGATGACCGAAGAAACTATTACTATAGATTCTATTTCAAATGGGATACTGAATAACCTGTTAACCACATTGATCCAGGACATTGTAGCTCGGGAAACCACTCAACAACAATTGCTGAAGACAAGATATCCGGATCTTCGCAGTTATTATTTCGACCCGAACGGATCTCTCGATATTAATGGACTACAGAAGCAACAAGAGTCCTCTCAGTATATTCACTGTGAGAATTGTGGCAGGGATGTGTCCGCAAACAGACTAGCAGCTCATTTACAGAGATGTTTGAGTAGGGGTGCTAGACGTTGACACTAGGTGGTGGTTTATGGGTAATTGAAAAGGCACAGACAGATTTTAGCCCATTTCTTGTGGGCATAGGTTCATAAAAAAAGCAAGATTCTTACATTTTATGCGGCATATCTGCACATAGAAGTTCATGTAGTTATGTGGTAACATCTCAAAGAGAGAAGGCGAAAACTGTTTTAGCTATTAACTACATGTTTTTATAATAGCACCTCCCATATATGATGCCAAATGATACCTTGCATTCCGTTATGTGGAAGGGTTACACATAAGTACGCTATAACAATGCATTCAATTTTCTACATATCAGAGTAATATGCTGCAACATCACACCCATATAATATAATTTTTTGAAAGAGTTCCTAACTCTTTTTTGTTTTTCCTGTACCTATATACTCAAATAGTCCGCCGCAAGTAGCAGCTCTAACGACATTTCTGTCGGTATTTCAAACTCTGGAATCTCATCATCGTCCTCGCTAACGCCGCTGTACTTCAAATTATAATTTAAATATTCCACAGCCTTTTCTAGAATATGCGAGTCAAACTGCTTGAGCTCTATTCGGCCTTTGCTTTCCCTGAAGGGTCCCTCAATCATAGCTTTTAACGTCGGTGAAATCATCGCAGCAGATCGTGATATCTCATATTCCTTATCATCTTTTGATACTAACGTAACGAAATCTTGAGACATTTAGTTATGGTTTTTTATTCATAAATTTCTGACAAAAGCAAACAATAGGAAGAGTTTGTTCTACCTTTGTCTGTTTTCGACTTACTTGTGCTTCCTTTTTTTTTTTACTTCTTGATTTTCCACTTCTTTTTTTTTGATTTTGGCAACGTACAATAAGGCACCAAATAGTAATATCGCTATTAAAGTCAGCGTAAATACCAAACCTATATCCCTAATGATTATAAGCAATCGTCTCCATATCAATCAATAGAGGAAGAAAGGAGAGAAAGGAATAGTACAGACGGATAGGCCTCCCTTTTGTTTCGCACTAATAAAAATGAAAAACCCTAGCTTCGACTGGGAAAGATTGAAAGACGTATTTTATAGAAGCAGAGCCATTGGCGAATTAAAATGGCCAACTCAGTACGAGGAGTTCAAATGTGCCTTGTCATTAACTGTTATCGCGGTTGAAATTCAAGACTTTATACAAGTATACAATTATTTTGGGCAGCTGTTAGGCAAGATAAATTTGCAAAGAATTCATGAGGATATAATAAAGTTTGAGTTCGATAAAGACGAGAAGCTGATATTGGTCACGAAAAGCTCCATCAAAATTGTGAAAGGTTGGTCGCCACTGACGATAGAAAGTGTCCCATTACAGGACCCAACCATTGATACTATCTGGGACTATCACAATGGAATCATGTTGTTAGCAAAATCTCGTGATATATACAAGTTAAACGGAAATGAATGGGAACTTCTTTATGAGAACAAAGATAAAAAATATAATTTATTGACAAAAAACCACTGGAGTTGCAATGATGACTCCATCATTTTACTGGATGTTGATCATGTATATCAAGTAAGCACCTCGAACGGGGCACTATTGAAGTTAATCACAGATTCGTCGTGGCACAAGGTAACGATCTCATCTAGAGGATTTATTTGCCTTTATAATATGAAGGACAATAAACTGCAGATTTTCAGAGATCCAGCAAGAATACTAATGGAACACAACTTGGATTCTACACCAGATGATATATGTTGGTGTGGCAATGATACCGTTGCTTGTTCTTTCGAGGACGAAATCAAATTATACGGCCCAGATGGTTTGTATGTAACATTTTGGTACCCTTTTACTGTAACTAACCTAAGGGCAGAGGTTGATGGGTTGAAGGTTATTACCACTGAAAAGATTTACTTTCTATCCAGGGTACAACCTCAGACTTCTAATATATTTAGAATTGGCTCAACCGAGCCTGGTGCAATGCTTGTTGACTCATTTAGTTTACTGGAGGATCATGCACCCAAAGCAATTGAAATATTAAAGAATTTTGTCTTAGAGAAGGGTGTACTGGACTGTATTGCTGCTGCAATAGACGAATTTGAACCTAAACTACAGAAGATGTTGTTGAACGCTGCATCTTATGGAAAAGCTTCTTTGCAGTACAAGTCATTTGACGCTAGTATATTTGTGAATGCGTGTAATACGGTAAAATTATTAAACTGCTTCAGAAGTTTTGGTATTTTTTTGACTGTGGAGGAATACAGGTGTATTTCTTTGAAAGGTGTCATTGATAGACTGTTGAAGTATCACAGATATTATGAGTGCATACAGATATGCAAATTGGCCAATGAACGATTTCTGTTAGGATACGTGTTTACTGAGTGGGCAAAGGATAAAATCAAGGGTAGTCCTGACATGGAAGATGATGAGTTACTAGACAAAATCAAATCTCGACTAAGTGTTATAGATATGACGGATACATTACAAATGGTAGCAGTTGCGAAAGTTGCATATCTTGAAGGAAGGTTCCAGTTATCCCGTAATTTAGCTTTATTAGAGAAAAACGAAGAAGCTAGAATTGAGCAACTGTATAATCTTGATGATGATAGTATAGCGCTAAAGGAGTGTATCAAAGTACAAAATTACAGTCTGACAATTTCATTACTGATTGCACTTTCCAAAAAGCTGACAAACTCTCAACTGACGAAGCTTTTGATCATTGATATGTTCAACAATCCCTTATATCTCTATTATATGAGAATGGATAAAGCATACTTGTACGATTTTTACCGCCAAACTGACCGATTTATTGACTTGGCTCACGTATTACTGCAGCAGGGAAAAGAACAGCAATCTTTACACAGCTTTTTACCGCAAATTAAGGACCTTTATAGCCAAGTTCAAAACAGTGAAGTGGTCAACAATACAATAGAACAACTTCAAAGACAGGAAAAGTTGTGGATATACCAAGAATCATTAGGCAAAAGATTTGCTATATCATTCACTAATATGACTTTAGATCAAACGCTTTCGAAGTTAATAGAAACAGGGCAAGATAAACAGGTGAAAGAAATAGTTAAAAAGTTCAAAATAAGCGAAAAAAAGCTGTATCACCTGAAATGTAAAACGTTAGTCGAAGCTAAGAAGTTTGACGAACTACTACAGTTTGCTCAGTCGCGGAAATCACCAATTGGTTACATGCCTTTCTACACATACTTAAAAAGCAGAGGCCATATGGATAAAGCTAGTCCTTATGTTAATATGATACCTGGCCTTTCGTATCAGGAAAAGAAAAAGCTTTATGTGGAGTGCAGGGGTTTTCGTGATGCAATTCAACTAGCAGGAAAGGAAAAAGACATTCCAGGCTTAAAGGAGATATATAATATTATACCACCTAATGAGCCGGAATTAAAGGCATTAGCAAATGAAACTATGAGCAGGATATAGAACTCATAATTTATAGACGTTGTGGATATCTAGCCGCATATCAAATAATTAAATGCTGCCATTACGTTTGTGCGGTTATATATGTTGGCTCCCTATAGGGTTACCCATGGAACGGCGAAGGAAAAAAAAAATAATTTTCACTGAAAAATTTCAAGAGTCTATCTCATCTCATCGTTTATTCTGAATTAAATACTACATACAAAATCTTTTTATTAGTAAAATAGTGAGATTTCTTCGTGAACTAGTGAAAAGCTATCAATATTACCAATCTACCAAAGTGAGATGGAAGAAACAATAGAAAATGTTGAAGTGCCTTCTAGTAATGTCTCAAAACAAAATGACGACGGCCTAGATATGAAGACTTTGTTTGTGAGGTCTATACCCCAGGATGTCACAGATGAGCAGCTGGCAGATTTCTTTTCCAATTTTGCTCCGATCAAGCATGCGGTAGTTGTTAAGGACACGAATAAAAGGTCCAGGGGCTTCGGGTTCGTTAGTTTTGCTGTAGAGGATGACACAAAAGAAGCCCTAGCTAAGGCCAGAAAGACCAAATTTAACGGACATATCTTGAGGGTAGACATTGCTAAAAGAAGAGATCGTTCAAAGAAAACATCAGAAGTGGTTGAAAAGAGCACACCTGAGTCATCTGAGAAAATAACGGGCCAGAACAATGAAGATGAGGACGATGCTGATGGTGAAGACTCCATGCTAAAAGGTAAACCGAAATTAATTATCAGAAATATGCCATGGAGTTGTCGTGATCCAGTTAAATTGAAAAAGATCTTTGGTAGATATGGTACCGTCGTGGAGGCTACCATTCCAAGGAAGCGTGATGGTAAATTGTGTGGATTTGCGTTTGTTACTATGAAGAAAATCAGTAATTGTAGAATTGCTTTGGAAAACACCAAAGACTTGAAAATTGATGGTAGAAAGGTGGCTGTTGATTTTGCTGTTCAAAAAAACAGATGGGAAGATTACAAAAAAGCCCAGCCAGAAATGAATGACAAAGATGATAACGAGTCAGGAAATGAAGATGCTGAAGAAAACCATGACGACGAAGAAGATGAAAATGAAGAGGAAGATAGACAAGTAGATCAAGCTTCAAAAAACAAAGAATCGAAACGTAAAGCACAAAACAAAAGGGAAGATTTTTCTGTTTTTGTTCGTAACGTCCCTTATGATGCCACTGAAGAATCTTTGGCTGCGCACTTCAGTAAATTTGGCAGCGTTAAATACGCATTACCTGTTATCGATAAGTCTACGGGGTTGGCTAAAGGTACGGCCTTTGTAGCCTTCAAAGACCAATATACATATAACGAGTGTATCAAAAATGCGCCTGCGGCTGGCTCTACCTCTTTATTGATAGGTGATGATGTCATGCCTGAGTATGTGTATGAAGGTCGTGTTCTGTCCATTACTCCAACGTTAGTAAGAGAGGATGCTGGAAGAATGGCAGAAAAGAACGCCGCCAAAAGAAAGGAGGCCCTAGGTAAAGCGCCAGGCGAAAAAGATAGACGTAACTTATATTTGCTGAATGAAGGTAGAGTTGTTGAAGGCTCAAAAATGGCTGATTTGTTAACCAACACTGACATGGAGATCAGAGAAAAATCTTACAAATTAAGAGTGGAGCAACTGAAAAAGAACCCATCTTTGCATTTGTCGATGACTAGGTTGGCTATCAGAAATCTTCCTAGAGCAATGAATGATAAAGCATTAAAGGCGTTAGCTCGTAAAGCTGTCGTGGAATTTGCTACAGAAGTTAAAAATAAGGAAAGACATCCATTGAGTAAAGAAGAGATTATCAGATCTACAAAGGAAAAATACAAGTTCATGGGTCCAGATGAGATTGAAGCTCAAAAAAAGAAAGACAAAAAAAGTGGTGTTGTCAAGCAAGCAAAAGTTATAATGGAAGTTAAAGGATCAACTGCGGGAAGAAGTAGAGGTTACGGTTTTGTAGAATTCAGAGATCATAAAAACGCTTTGATGGGCTTAAGGTGGTTGAATTGTCATGCCGTTACCTCCGATGAAATTTTAGAGGGTTTGAATGATGATGAAAAGAAACAAGTAGACAATGACTTAGGCAAAGGAAGACGTCTTTGTGTTGAATTTGCGATTGAGAACTCTAACGTCGTAAAGAGAAGAAGGGAACAATTGAAGCAAGCAAGAACCAAGAGAACAAGACCAGATAATGAAGATACTGGAGATGTCGGAGAATCCGAGAATAAGAAGCCAAAAAAAGAAGAAGCAACGACGCCCACCAATCCCGATGACAAAAAGATGGGCGATGATATAAAGAGAATAATCGGGTTCAAGCGTAAGAGAAAGCACGCAAAAAAATAGAGGTAGAACCATATTTATAGGAATTTCGATTTGTATTCTCTTTACGTATGTACATTATTTTTCAAAGAGTAGATAGATGAATCTCTAACGTACTCGAAAGCTTTTATGTCGTTGTTTTAGTACTGTTTTACGAGAAGCGCGAGAAACTCTCTACATATACTGTCCAGCATCTCAGTAAATCATACTGAAACCTTATTACCAGTATCGCTCCTAGACGTTCCGTTTGAAGTAATAGGCAAGACGAGAATTATTTATTTCCCATGATATACATAATGGTTATAAGTAGACCGCAAATAAAAGTATGTAAAATTAGCTATGTTTCTACATTGTTTGTGCAATGACTTTTAGGTTCGGCTGGTCATTAATAACTAGGTGATGCTGAATTCACGTATCTTATTAGATACATTTAGAATTCATGACTTCTCCTTTGTATGAGCGTGTCCCTCCTTTTCTTGATGGTTTCAGCCCTTCTACATACTACACAATGTACTTTGTTAACCGATGATAACTCTACTTTATACGTAGTTTAGACTTTGAACGGGATGAACTGGTTGTTTCATCCAATGTTTTCATAAAGTCATTCTTTTTTATGGAAAATGTACAAAGTTGTTTATATTTTTTGCTATGGTTATTAACCTGAATACCATTAACAGATGTGTTATAATGGGAACATATTACTATTGCCGATAAGTTACGAACAAACCTACTACTACCATTATATAAAAATTAAGGGGGGTACTTGAAGTCTTTTCTTTCTTCTTTTTTTGGGAATGCATGAGATATTCATATGTTTTAAAGCCCCATTAGTTGAGATGAATTATGACGAAATTCGCATACATCTGCGGAGAACAGGGTTTTAGCTCGACCTAAAATCAACCCATTATTTTACCTGAATGTTTCAGACTTGCATTCTTAGTGCCTCTAAAGCGAAAAATTGAAACTGTATGCCGATTTAAATACTATAAAGATAAAAAAAAGTTTAATGAATATAATAGTGACAGTGCTGTGGAATGAAAAATTCCAAATATATATAAAAATAGAAGCCTATCTTCTGTTTTTCTTTCGAGATGGCTCATCTGATGCATTGTTTCCTGACACCGCAGCAGCGGCTGCTGCTGCCGCGGCCAGAATTCTACGGTTAACACCAAGCCCACCTAACGCATTTGCAGCGGCACCTGCGGTGATTCCTGAAGCTTGTGTATTGTTTTTCGTTCTTGATCCAAGATTCATGATGTCATTATCGTTCGTGTGAATTCTTCTTGCCGGGTATTTGTAAGTTAGACCTTCAAACACATTTTCACTAACAGGAATATCACTTTCTGTGAAGTACTTATGTTCCAACGCATTAAATGCATCTATTCTTTTAATTGGATCATAATTTAACAAGTGGTAAAGTAAGCTTAAAGCATGCTTGTCCCTTCCTCCCGCGGAATGATACCATGTAGCAAGGTTATCCCTATACTTTGGAAACTTCCTAATTTGATCATATTCTGGATACTTCTCCAAATAAGGCCAAATTTTTTGATCGGGAGTGCCAAGAACTTCCAAAATTCTCTGTAGTTGATTCACTTGAAATGGAACAGTCTTTTTAGAGTCTAATTTAGCTTCTTCACCTTTAAATATGGGCTGTAATCCTATCAGTTCTGCAAAAATGCAGCCAACGGACCATAAATCAACCGCAGGGGTATAGTGCCGTGCTCCCAATAGCAACTCAGGTGCACGGTACCATATAGTGACAACCACTTTATCCCCAGTATAGAGGGTTTGCAGCATATTATGAAATTTTCTGGCCAAACCTAAATCACCAATTTTAACACATCCATCTATGGTCACCATTATATTTGCGGGTTTCAAATCTCGATGAAGCACCCAATTTTGATGAAGATACGATACGCCGTCTAAAAGCTGCCACATAATAGACCGAACCATTCTTGGTGGTATCATCCTTTTTTCGGGATGGGAATGGAAGTGGATAATTTGTAGCAGATCATGCTCCGCATATTCGTATACCATATGGACACATTTCCTTTCCAAAAAAATTTCCACTAATGTGGTTAAATGCTTGTTGTGCAATTCTCGACATAATGCCATTTCTCTACAGGCACTCTGAGATATTCCCGTATAATGCAATTGTTCGACGCCATCCTTCTCTGTCTTGAACTTTTTAATGGCATAAAATACCGTCAGCGGTTTTTTAATGAGGGTTTGTTTTTGGGAATTATAGTGCGGGGATACATCTTCTCTCGTAGTTCGTATTCTTCCGGGGGTCACTCCTTCATCCTTTAACAAGTTTCTTCTTAATGCGTTTGTATTTGCCTGCATGTCCATTGAAGAGCTTGATTTTGGTTGCGTGCTGTCAAACTGCGGAATTTTCGTATTGGTACCATTCAGACTAGAACCATTAGCGGAATTGGTACCGGAGTTGATTTGTCTTTTCGCTTTGTAAACTTTACCGTATGTGCCCGCAGCAATGTAGCCAATAACTTCGTACTTTTCTAAGACAGATACCCGCATTCTATCTTTTCTTGCCTTATAAGGTCCAATAGTAAAAACATCATTATTGGCCATTAGCATCGGGGCTTTTCCATGCACACTTCCGATTGTGTTTTTCTTTCCAACGAACGATTGAGCTTGCTGTTGTCCTTGTACCTGCATAGGCCTTTGGTACATTGGCTGATAGGAGTTTTGTGCTCTATCCTTGCCATTATACATTTCTCTCTCCTCCCGTCAAAACTAGGCGGCCTTAATTCAATTAGGAAGCAAAATTACTAACTTCAGTATACCCTTCCGCCTTTTTTCTTTCCTATAAACCTTTCTTGTATCCTTTTTGTCAGCAGTGATTGTGGGATAACTTTCAAGTATTGAAGCGGGAAAATGAAACGCAACTTAAGCCACACCACGTAATTCTTGAAGACTTTTGATGTATGATATTTATTTCACTGTTAAAAAAAGCTATAATTTCCTCTAATCAAAACTCTCTAAAACGAAATCAAAAATATTCGTAACACATATATAACGAAGTACAATATATTGGGAATCTATAAATCATATGCCGAGTGCGCAACTTCAACTGAAAACAATAATCCGTCTCTGGGCCAGAAAAAAAAAAGGAAAAAAAAGCTTTATTTCTTAATAAGGTGCTTTAATTTTTGAAAGGGAAGAAGCAACCATTTCCCAAAATATGGTGCTCCCCAGATACTAATGAAAATGCGTACCGGATATAGTAATTTTACTGTAACGTAGGCTACTGTGCCAGATAAAATCAACTTGTTTTTGTTGAGGCATTCCTGATATCTCTTACCAACAAATTTCTCCATAGCTGTATGACAGTTATCCATTAGGCCATTTAAGAAGTTTGGGAGCTTAAAATCATCAGAAAGATCGAGGTTATAAAGTAACCACCATAGTAGAAACAGTGGTAGTATGGCAGTTACCTCATGCAAGATGAAGAATGATGTAAGTGTTGGAACCGTGCCGGCCTCACTGAGGCGGTCGAAATAGTGTGAAAATTTAGGATTCTTGTTTAACCTTGTTAAAAGTCGTGACTTGGAAAATATTTTACGTAGTCTATCCTCCCTTCTTTTCACTGGATCTAAATTTCCCGATATGAATCTAATTTGGGTTGATCCGCCGGGCCTGGTGTTCATAAACGTGGTCAATTGCGTTGGCCTTTTAAGCATGAGCTCCAACGGTCCAGAGCCCATCTGCAGTTGACAGGGCCTGAAGAAAAGATTCATGACAGTCATGTTCCTGGTGAGGGTGCCTTGGGTGTAACACTTATCCTTACACGGTCTCTCAAAAGCAATATTTTTACATTTCTCTTCTTTGCTTCCTGCTCGTATAACGCGCTGAGAGCTGGTAAGAACAATAGGCCGAGGCCCTGCATCAAAATGTCAGTAGGGGACCTGTTAGGTACCCACTAATAAGTACAAGAGGGTTTTTATTTTCTAAGAGCCAATAATTGGCATTCTTTATATACAGGAAAGGTACATGTCATTCAAGACATGAGATGATCCACAGCTTCTTTACATCTGTCACACAATTTATCCTCTTCGGCTGAGTTGGCCTTCCAACATCTGGGACAGTTGTGCCTTTTGCTTCGTTCAACCAATATTTGAACGTTTATTCCGCTTCCCAATTCAATAGTTGGTAGACTGTTATTATTATCGTCCATTTGCAATATATCAACAGCAGATGATTGCAATATGTCGCAAAGCTCGTCAGAACTGAATGGGATGTGATGCTTGGTGAAAATGGTAACGTGACTATGTGTTGTTTTGGTGACACCTTCTTCTAGACTTAACCTCTTGAATTCCTCCTGGAACTGTTTTAGAATTTTTAGTTCAAAGTTTTCAAAGGAGGTGACGATTTCCGTATTTGAGTCCAAAAACGGCCATTTTCCACGCATCGGATTAATGTCTATATGTTCTTGTCCTTGTAACCATCCTTCTGGTATATACTTCCATACTTCTTGGACCATAACGGGTAATATTGGTGCAAGAATTGCCCTATATGCATTTAGTATATGGACAAGCGTTGTTTGGACCTGCCTTCTTGCCAATGACGATATTTGGTTGGAATATAAAATATCCTTTGAGATATCAAAATAAAACGCCGATAGCTCGTTATTTAAATGATATTGTAGAGTAATGAGAACCTTGGAAAAGTTGTACTTTTGGTAGTGTTCTCTCGTCGTTTCCAGCAGTTCGTTTATCTTATACAAGGTATATTGATCAACACGGCGTAATTGTTCAATCGGCAAAAGGTTGAAATCTTGGGACTTCTGTAAATTACTCAATAAATAGCGAAAAGTTAGTCTAACCTTTTTTAGAGCTTCTCCTACATGTTTCATCACAGTCGGGCCAGCAACTATATCAGTTGTGAAATTCGATTGTGCTATCAGATACCTCAAGCCATCAACACCCAAAGCTGGTAAGCCTAAGTTTTCATCGCCTCGAATTATTGCTTCGGGAGAAATTGTATTTCCCACAGATTTTGACATTTTCAGACCATTCTCATCTAGGGTAAAACCATGAGTAATCACTTCTTCATATGGTGCAACAGGGACATTACTTGATGCTACTTTTGTTAGCAGTGAACTTTGAAACCATCCTCTATGTTGATCAGATCCTTCTAGACAAACTTGGTACAGGGGGGATGGGAGTTTTGACAACTTTAAGCTTTTTTCATAAAAGTCTTTGATCACTCTCCATGACGACCCACTATCAAACCACACATCCATAGTATCTTGAGAACGACAGTATTCATGCGCTACGTCGTGATATTTTTCTGGCAACCATTCTTTCATGTCATTATCTTTATCGTTAAACCATGCATTAATTCCTTTTTGTTTGATTTTTTCTATGGCATGTGCCAAAATTTCTGAATTCATCAAAACAGAATCCGGTTCGCTCTTCTTGTAAAAGCTTAATATAGGGATACCCCATGAGCGTTGCCTAGATATGCACCATTCATTTCTGCTTTTGATAAAGGATGAAAGTCTTGAATAGCCTCTTTTAGGACAAAACTTGACGCGGCTGATGCTTTCCAGAGCCAAGTTTTTTACATCGTGTAAATCTGCAAACCACTGTGGAGTAGCTCTTATTATGACAGGTTTCTTGGATCTCCAGTCGTACGGATAAGAATGCGTGTATTCGTGAGATTTGTAAAGTAAATTAAGGTCGCTTAACTTACATAGAATGATTTTCGCGGTTTCGGCATCCAATACTTGCCTACCTTTTGTTAAGTCTCCTTCATCTCTCACGATGGATCTGACGGACTGAGGAAGTTCATTTAATTGGTAGCGGCCCTGGTGATCCACGGGAGAATAAATTTCAAGACCATTTTGAATACCAATGAGATAGTCATCCTGTCCATGCCCTGGTGCTGTATGAACCAATCCAGTCCCTGTACCGCTGGTAACGTGTGCACCATGTAATAAGGGCCTGCCAACCTTATCGTCTACTAAGAGGTTTTGATAATATAGCCCATTTAGATGAGTTCCTTGAAACTGTTTGATAGTCTCAAATGAGTTAGTTGTTAGGCCCAATTTATCAATGGAGCCGGTCTCTACAAGGATAAGTTCACTATTTAAGCGTAATAGGGAGTAGGAAAAATCCTGATTAAAACAGATTGCTCGATTAGAAAGTAGAGTCCATGGAGTACTGGTCCAAATCAAACAGTATATAGGCAAGTTATTCGTTATTCCTAGTTTTTTGCACAGATCCATCTGAGATTTCTTTTCAAGAGGAAATTTAACATAAGCAGCGATGGATTTATGGCTTTCATTATACTCTAATTCGCCCTCTGCTAACGCTGTTCTAGTTTCTGTACCCCAGTAAACCGGTTTGTTCTGTCTCTTAATCAGTCCTCTTTCGTACATTTCTTTAAAAATATTTAGCTGATTAATTTCATAGTCTTTATCCATTGTTAGGTATGGTGTTTCCCAGTCCGTTAAGATGGCAAAATGTTGGAAAGTTTCCCTTTGCCTCTTGATTGCCTTTTGTGCATGTTTTAAAGCCATTGACCTGATTTTTAAAGGCGATATTGACTCGATCTGTTGTGCGCTTAAATCTTTCAAAGCTTTAATCTCGATGGGTAGTCCATGACAATCCCAGCCAGGCTTATAAAAAATGTACTTCCCCTGTGAAAGTTGATATCTATTTATGATATCTTTCAGAATTTTATTTAGAGCATGACCGAGATGGAGCTCGCCGTTAGCATAGGGCGGTCCATCATGTAAGATGAACAACTTTTCTTTAATGAACTCTAATTTTTCATCAGTCGTATTAAGCTTTGAAAATTCTTCGAAGAAATCACGTAGCTGCTCCTTGTAAACTAACTGCGAAGATTTTGGTATTAATTCCCTCAATGTAATCTCTAAGTTTGATCTATTAGGGAATTTGGTCTTGGGCAAGTTTAGTGTTTTTTGGTAGGCATGTTTGGCGAGATATCGCTTGCTAATAATGCTAAAGATATGTTGAGGCACAAGCCTGGAGCGCTTCATAAGTAGCTAAAGATCGTTCTTAGTATACTGTGTTCCATAACTTCTAGCCTTGGTCCTTTATATTTGCTGTTTTTCTGCGTTTCTTAACTCGCTTGCGGAAAAAGAATCGACATTTTCAGAACAGGATTTTATTGTTTTTAAAGTACATTATATGGGGCGACACATCATCGCCATCTATGTTAAATATTTAAAGAATACGGGGTAGAATTATTCACGCTGGGGGATGCTGAAAGAGGAGTATAATTTGAGCGGTGCTGATAACATGGCATCTGCTGAGTTGTCATTTAAAAAGCAAAAAGTGGTATTGAAAAAGTTCATGATAGCGCAAGTGACTAAGGGGATTATGCAGCGGTATGCGAGCCTATTAGTTACCATGCCTAGTGATGATGACAATACAATTATTGGCACAAATCATTTGAAAACAACCAAATTTTTAGAAATAATCCTACACAGAGCCAAATCATCGCATTTACAGTTCAAAAAGGTCTGTTGCATTGTCATCAAGTTTCTAGATTGCTGCTCGAAGGAAACTAACTACATGAAGTTTTTAAAGTTCAGCTTACACAAACTATTTGTAGCTGCTTTCATCTTAAGTGTGCCAAATGTTGTAGGCGATGACCGCGACAGGATTACCACGAGGGATGAAACCTATCATCTCTATTCCCAGATAACAGGCTTGCCACTGGAAGAAGTGATAAATTGTTGTTCTATTGTGAGGCCTGTACTTATTCGGCGGAGTAGACAACAACGCAGGCAAATGTTATCTCGACGTGAACAACATTCGTACTTCCTCAGAAGTTCTTTTATGAACTCCAATTCATCAGCATCACCTTTTTTCTCTACCAATAGGTCAGCTGATGATCTACATGTACATACAAGGGCATACTCGCTTCATAGCCATTCCGATGGGGAAGGCCAAGATAGGCGGTCGGAACATGAAGAAACGCATAGCATGGGGGCTGATGCCGATACATATCGACAAACTACGTTTATCCCAGACACACCAAATGGTTTGCATTCTAGATCATTAATTGAGTGTGGGATCGAACCCACCCAAGTAAGTGACTCTGGTGAATGGTCGGGTCAAAGTAACGGATATGTTTTGGTGACAGAATTACAGGAGTTTAACAAAATGGGTAAAAAGTTAGTACAAGAAGCTTTTAGGATAGTTTAATAAAGTATGGTTTGTCGTTTTGTTCATCATTCAAGGGTCATTTTTATTTCCATTTATGATTTCTTGAGTACAAAAGGCAAAAAAAACATGTATAATTATACACAAGAAAAAAAAAAAAAAAAAAAGAACACTTTCACACAAGCAAGTATATATTATGAGAATTTTTTCGAGTCTTACAGAACCATATCTTGCCTCTAAATTTTAGTCTAAAAATTTTGCTAGCCCATCAATTTTTTTTTTGTTCTAATGCAAAATATAACATGGGGAAGAAAAAGAAAAAGCCGTTCCTCAGTACGTAAAGAGATTTGATCATTAACAAGTTGGGCTCAATATACACAGTCGATAGTCTATATGTGCATATGAAACTGGCGCAAGACATGAATGTAGATGAAATATTTCTCAAACAAGCGGCAGAAGCTATAGCGGTAATCTCATCAAGTCCCACTCATACGGACCCCATAATACGAGAGCTACTCCACAGAATTCGACAATCCAGCCCATTGAGCGCAGTTATACCAGCACCAGAAAATGTTTTAAAGGCTGGGGAGCCGGAAAATATGGCTAGAGGTCTTATAAGGGTTCCAGAAACACAAACAAAAAGAACAGGAGGTAACAACCACAGCAAGGAAGGCGCACAGCTCTACAGCTGTGCGAAATGTCAGTTGAAATTCAGCAGAAGTTCTGATCTGAGAAGACATGAAAAGGTACACTCACTCGTGCTGCCGCATATTTGCTCAAACTGTGGCAAAGGGTTTGCCAGGAAGGATGCTCTAAAAAGACATTCTAACACACTGACCTGTCAAAGAAACAGAAAGAAACTAAGTGAAGGTTCAGACGTTGATGTAGATGAGCTCATCAAGGATGCGATAAAGAATGGTACCGGCCTGTTGTAAGGCGAGAGGAAAACGTATTTGTCTCCATCAGCACACCTACACATACATATATAGATAGATATATACTTTAGCCATTGAGATAAGTAGAATAAAAAAACGTTGTAATATTCCGATACAGTTAGTGACATGTTCTCTACTTTTGCCAATTTTTTGCGCACAAAGTGGTGACGTACAAGTTCATCATTTCACGTGTGCAGCATAGTGTGGTATATTGTTTTTTTATATTTTATTTTTTATTTTTTTTTTTGCAGAAAACAGTGTTTGTATTATATGCTTTAGATATGCTAAAAAAAATGAAAAAAAATGGAACAAAATATGTGTTTTTTTATTTAACGTTAAAATTAAAGATTAAGTTATTTATTCGACGTCAGCATCAAAAGTTTGACCTTCAACTAACTCTGGAATAGCTTCATCCTTCTTTTCAGCATCAGCTGGAGCCTTGGCTTCGTGCTTTTCCATTTGGGCAGCCAATTGAGACAAGGCTTGGATGGCTTCAGGGCCCAATTGAGAGATAATACCTGGGAACAAATCTTGCAAGTTCTTTTCCTGTGGTAGACCGTAGAATACAGAAGTGTTGTGTTGAGCAGCAACTTGGACACCGACCTTGTTGAAGTGCATGACCTTACCGTCGTCCTTGAAAAAGTTGGCTTCGGCGACGTTGTCAATGGTGACAGCGTGCAACTTAGCTAATTGACTTTGCAACTTGGTGTCATCCTTGTTGGCACCGGCAGAAGAGCCTGCCTTCTTGTTAAGCTTTCTTCTGGTACCACCAACTTTGTTGTTAGCAGACAACTTTTGTAGCTTAGCTAATTTTTCTTGGTCAATTGGCATTATGAATTATGAGTCGCGTCTGGTGTGAGATGTTCTATTCTTAAACCTCCCTATAAAGAATATTCGCTCTCTTGTGATAAAGGAGGGGTTACTACTTAACAAGCAATTGCAGCTGTTTCCACTACGAAATCTTCCAATGTCAACGAAAAAAATTCAAAAATTTTCTGCTTTTTTTTCAACATCTGCCGTACTAAATGATTCCACAATAATCCATCATATACCATTACCCTGTTTCCCATCGAAGAAAAGGCGATGTCCCCTTACCCGTCCGCTCATGCCAAGAGATTAATTCATAACCGCTCTTCCTTGGATCAGAAGTGAACATATGAAGTTGCAACTACTACATACTTACTACCGTAGTCCATCATCAAGGACCCAAACATTCACGACTCCAGCGCGCCACGTTCTTCGCCATACTGCTTAACATTTTGGTACGAGTGCGAATTAGGGAAGTCGATGATAAAATAGAATATGCGAAAAAGAGGAAGAGCAGCCGTGAGAAAAAAGAAAAAAAAAGGCCTAAGGTATTCTCTACTCCAAAATCGTCGAGGGAGGGCAAAAGAAATTTTTTTTGTTTAAGGGAATTGCGAAGTCAATTGATTGATGAAGTAGCTTCTCTGGAAAAATGGCGGACAGACGCTGCTCAAATAACCGTCGAAGGGGGAAAGGTTATCGGTGGAAACATATTTGTAAGTACATAATAGTGAATTTACTTCTTGTCGGCGTCCCCTAAACGTAATTGGCGGTGTGATGGTACTTCGTTATATAAAGGTGTGTAATATCCTCTTTTACCATCTATTATTTCTTCCAGCATTTCTTGCTGGATAACCTACTCTATCCAAGCTACTGGGCTTTTTTAAACATACCTATAACTTTTTTTTTTTTTTTCATTTTTCGTTGCTGTGTGCTAGTACAATTTAAGCAAAAGGAAACTGTTTTGCGTTATGTCTTCCACTGAAGCAAAGCAATACAAGGAGAAACCCTCGAAAGAGTACCTCCATGCCAGTGATGGCGATGACCCTGCAAATAATTCTGCCGCTTCTTCGTCATCTTCGTCTTCTACATCAACGTCCGCCTCGTCATCGGCTGCAGCCGTTCCACGGAAAGCCGCAGCCGCTTCTGCCGCTGATGATTCTGACTCAGATGAAGATATAGACCAATTGATTGATGAACTACAATCTAACTACGGTGAGGGTGATGAATCTGGTGAAGAAGAAGTACGTACTGATGGGGTGCACGCTGGCCAAAGGGTTGTTCCTGAAAAGGACCTTTCTACGGACCCTGCGTATGGTTTGACTTCGGATGAAGTCGCCAGGAGAAGAAAGAAATATGGGTTAAATCAAATGGCTGAGGAGAATGAATCGTTGATTGTGAAGTTTTTGATGTTCTTCGTAGGGCCTATTCAATTCGTTATGGAGGCAGCTGCTATTTTGGCTGCCGGTTTGTCTGATTGGGTCGATTTCGGTGTCATCTGTGCTTTACTGCTATTAAACGCATCTGTCGGATTTATTCAAGAATTCCAGGCAGGTTCCATCGTAGACGAGCTGAAAAAGACGTTGGCCAATACTGCAACAGTTATTAGAGATGGCCAATTGATCGAAATTCCGGCTAATGAGGTAGTTCCTGGTGAGATTTTGCAATTGGAAAGTGGCACAATTGCTCCCGCAGATGGTCGTATTGTCACTGAAGACTGTTTTTTGCAGATCGATCAATCGGCCATCACTGGTGAATCCTTAGCCGCTGAAAAGCATTACGGTGATGAGGTGTTCTCCTCATCCACTGTGAAAACCGGCGAGGCTTTTATGGTTGTTACTGCCACTGGTGACAATACCTTCGTCGGTAGGGCTGCCGCCTTAGTGGGGCAGGCTTCCGGTGTAGAGGGCCATTTCACTGAAGTATTGAATGGAATTGGTATTATCTTACTTGTTCTAGTTATCGCTACTTTGTTGTTGGTCTGGACCGCATGTTTCTATAGAACGGTCGGTATTGTAAGCATTTTGAGATACACTTTGGGTATAACCATCATTGGTGTCCCAGTCGGTTTGCCAGCAGTTGTTACCACCACCATGGCTGTCGGTGCAGCTTACTTGGCTAAGAAGCAAGCCATTGTTCAAAAGTTATCTGCTATTGAATCCCTTGCTGGTGTTGAGATTTTATGTTCTGACAAGACTGGTACTTTAACCAAAAACAAGTTATCTTTACACGAACCCTACACTGTCGAAGGCGTTTCTCCGGACGACTTGATGTTGACCGCTTGTTTAGCTGCCTCTAGAAAGAAGAAAGGTTTGGATGCTATTGATAAGGCTTTTTTGAAGTCATTGATTGAGTATCCAAAAGCTAAAGACGCCCTGACCAAGTACAAAGTTTTGGAATTCCATCCGTTCGATCCTGTCTCAAAAAAGGTTACCGCTGTTGTAGAATCCCCAGAGGGTGAAAGAATTGTTTGTGTCAAGGGAGCTCCATTGTTTGTCTTGAAGACTGTTGAAGAAGATCACCCAATTCCGGAAGATGTGCATGAAAACTACGAAAACAAGGTTGCTGAACTAGCTTCTAGAGGTTTCCGTGCTTTAGGTGTTGCTAGAAAGAGAGGGGAAGGTCACTGGGAAATCTTGGGTGTTATGCCATGTATGGACCCCCCTAGAGATGACACCGCTCAAACAATCAATGAGGCCAGAAACCTTGGTTTGAGAATCAAGATGTTAACCGGTGACGCTGTTGGTATCGCGAAAGAAACGTGTAGGCAATTAGGACTTGGTACAAACATTTATAACGCAGAAAGGTTAGGTCTGGGAGGTGGAGGTGATATGCCTGGTTCAGAGTTGGCTGATTTTGTTGAAAATGCCGATGGTTTCGCAGAAGTTTTCCCACAGCATAAATACAGAGTCGTTGAAATCTTGCAAAACAGAGGTTACTTGGTTGCTATGACTGGTGATGGTGTTAACGATGCCCCATCTTTGAAGAAGGCTGATACTGGTATTGCTGTCGAAGGTGCTACCGATGCTGCCAGATCAGCCGCTGATATTGTTTTCTTGGCCCCTGGTCTCTCTGCTATTATTGATGCCTTAAAGACTTCTAGACAGATTTTCCACAGAATGTACTCCTATGTTGTTTATCGTATTGCCCTATCCTTACATTTGGAGATTTTCTTGGGTTTATGGATTGCTATTTTAAACAACTCTTTGGATATCAATTTGATCGTTTTTATTGCTATTTTCGCAGACGTTGCCACTTTAGCTATCGCTTATGACAATGCTCCTTATGCTCCTGAACCTGTGAAATGGAACCTACCAAGATTATGGGGTATGTCTATTATTTTGGGCATAGTTTTAGCTATAGGTTCTTGGATTACTTTAACCACCATGTTCTTGCCTAATGGTGGTATTATCCAAAATTTTGGTGCCATGAATGGTGTCATGTTCCTGCAGATTTCACTAACTGAAAATTGGTTAATTTTTGTCACTAGAGCTGCTGGCCCATTCTGGTCTTCCATTCCATCGTGGCAGTTAGCCGGTGCCGTTTTCGCCGTTGATATTATTGCTACCATGTTTACCTTATTTGGCTGGTGGTCTGAAAACTGGACTGATATTGTGTCAGTCGTTCGTGTCTGGATTTGGTCCATTGGTATTTTTTGTGTATTGGGAGGATTTTACTATATTATGTCCACGTCTCAAGCCTTTGATAGGTTGATGAATGGTAAGTCATTAAAGGAAAAGAAGTCTACAAGAAGTGTCGAAGATTTCATGGCTGCTATGCAAAGAGTTTCTACTCAACACGAAAAAAGCAGTTAGTAATTTTAAATGTCATCCATCTGATTTTTTTTCTTATTGATCTCCTTTTTGTTATTCCTCATTTTCATTTCAATTTGTCGATACCAAGGAAGCCAAGACGTGATAAAAGAACACAGTCAACAAAAATCAAATTAATGCCTCTTCAATTGTGCTCTGTTTGATACCTTCGATATGATGTTACAGTTTGAAAGTTTACACACAAGTTTTTAGATTAAGTGGCATCATATCTGTCAATTTTATGACACACACACACACACACACACACACACACACACAAACAAACATATCCACATATCAGAAGTAGGCCGATCTTTTGCTTGATTGGATGCAAATTAATATGGAAAATTTTTTTCATATTATTTCGTGTTCTTTTGACTATTTTCCTCTCCAAAAAGGAAGAATCATTCCAATAACAACACACGAATTCCCATCCAACATGGTGAAATGACTAAATATTTTTTTTTTCGAAACATTAAATCAATCTAATTCTTAATTTTTAATAAACATATAATGCACACTTATTTACATACAAGCACATTGCACGTATTATATCATTTTCTTCTTTTATGTTGATATATTTTTCTAATAATGTTATTATCATGTAGTCGTGTATGTGCGCCTCTCCCGCGAGAAGTCCAACACCATAAGAAATCAAATGTCAAGAGAAATAAAGAATTGTTTCCCATCATAGATAAGACTATATCAGAAAAGTGCTCATCAAAGCTAAATCTATTATGAGATGTCTTAGGCATAACAAAAAAGGGAGAGCGGTGCAAGATAAACATACCGTCGGATAAAAAGTACTGTCATTACCATCAGTGGCAAGATGCAAGGTACACACGGGCACCAAGAGATAATGCGCAAAATAAACCGGGTTTTATTTACATCTATACATACAGTAACCTCTTTGAATCATACATATCTGAAAAGACGGTAGATTTAAAATGGCTATTTATTGATGAGTCAATAATTCGGACTAATGGTAAAAAGAAGAGACAATGGGTAGACAGAGACTTTATTCTATGTAAGATAGGAATGACCACTCGAAAAACAGTAGATTCAAGACTTTTAGAATGGCAAACCACATGCAAGCATCCAGTGATAAACTTGACGCCAGAGAAAGTCGATAAATTATACCACTTGAAATTGAAAAGTGAAAGCAAAAATATCAGTTCAAACAGGCTATTGCCCATTTCATTATCAAGCTTACAAAAAAAAATGGAGAAACTTTTCATCAAAGATAAAAGTCACTCACACAAGCCTTCCCTTCCAGATCCTAAGGTGCCAACCCTTCGCACTTATAAAGATGGTGGATTTTTCATTAGCGGAAAAGGTTCAATGAAACTACCAGATATCGAAAGCGCTATTCATAAATTTTTATGGAAGAAATACGGGAAAGGATTGGTTTACTGTTATGGGTGTGATCCAACTGGAAAAAAGAGGCATACAGAGTGGTTCAATGTGCCTGTATTGGAGCTACCATCAGTACTAAGACTTATTGATTCTTATTGCCTTGGAGGAGAATCTCGTTAGACTTAAAAAAAATTTTTTGGCCTATTCTGGCCGGTTTATTCAAATTATTTATCATCATAAAAATTGTAGTGTTACCTTTCTTTTCCTTGAATTATTTATAGAAATATATGTGTTTAGCAATTTTATCACTGTTACTTCGATTTGTAGTACCCTTAAGTAAAAGAGCTTTTGAAACCAGTTATCAAAAGAATATCACCAATTGATCTTTTGCTTTCGAGAATTGTATCACCATATCTTCCCTCAAGTAGACAGTGGACGAGATGTTTCGAGATACTCGGGGAAAGTCTCTTCCAATGTGCTTCACTTTCAAAACTGGGTAAATATGCAATCAGCGTTTTTACATTCAAATTACTATCTTTCAATTTAAGCTCTGAGGTTATTCCATCGTGGAAAGAGTTTATACCACATTTCGATGTAATAAAATGTGTTCCTGATTTGCACGGTTTTAACGTCAATACCGATGATATGTTGACAATATAGAACCCCTTTGCTTTTTCTTGAGCTTCAGCTTGAACCTTTGGAAAAATGTTACTCAAGCAGAACTTAGTTATCAATATTACACTTTGTAAATTATACCTCACGATTTTCTCGAATTCATTTAAAGACTCTTCATCAAGTCTCAAAAATTTGTCTTCTTTGAGAAGAGTCGATTCGATTCCCTCCTGCATGTTGTTAATGAGCACTGTAGGAATTATTTCTAAATTTTGAAGGTAAAGCATGGATTCCTCAAGACATTTTATGTCACTGAAATCTTTGCAAGAAATAAAAGTATACAGTTTTTCACTTCTCCTTGCGTTTTTTCCATTAATACTGTCTATAGTGTCAATATTTATAACCTTTGTATGATAATCTTCTATAAATGTCTCGCAGAGCTCGATGCCTAACTCATTTGAAGAACCGCCAATAATTAATACTGTATCGTGGCTAGGATGGAACTTTTTACCTAAACCGACATATTGATAAAAACTTACGAGGACTTTGTAAATTGTTTTCTTCATGTCAGATTTTTGGGCTCTATTACTAGTGGACCTGTGCTTCGGACATACGCAGTTTTTCTGTGGTTTCTTTATACGTCACAAATCTGTATTATTATTGAGTCACTAATTCAAATGCGTGTGACAATATAGCGACGGGGCCGTGCAAAAATAAGAGATACTGCACTTGCGCTGCTGATAGAGATTTCTTTCTTTCTACGCTGGGATAGTTTTCTTAGAAGGTTTTAGCTATTCTAATTAAAATGTTGTTCCCACCAGTATTTATTGGCACCTTGGACAATTTTAAAAATCACTGCTAAAACGGTGCTATGACACGATTTTCTGGTACTAAAACGTGTTTTATGAAATTAACAGTATATACAAAAAGTAAAAGGTATGGATAGTTAAATATGTGTAAAGCTATAATACAAAGAAATAACACAAGATAGTTGAGTTTATTTGGTCAAACTAAAAAGAGGAAATAATTATAGTGAATAATTCCAGATTTTGTTAAACACCAATTCAAACAAACTGAAAACAGGGAGAAACCAACCCAAAAAATAAAATAGATTCAGTGATAACCCAATTCTACCGCAAAAAAAACTAAAAAAATAAATAATAGAAAATTAACAGATACAAAAACGAAAAAACAAACTGTTTACAAAACATTTACATGCGTGTTCATTAAGCTGTCGAAGGATATTATTTCTTTGATTTATTTTTTTTTTTGAATAGGCCAAATCTCTTCTTCTTACCACCATTTTTCTCCTCATTGTCACCATTATCGGTACTAGGCGAAGCCATATTCGCCATTTGACTTGATGAGGACAAGGTTGGAGTGCTTGGGGCTGAAACAGAGGTTGTAGGAGGGGGTGCAATATTTTTGGGATCGTTTATATCCACAGTGCTACTTGTATTGTTGTTTGTATTTGTAAATTGCATTGCGTTATGAACTACCGAGTTGGTGGAAATATCAGGGTTGCTACTACTGTTATTAACTTTGTTGTTATTATTTGTAACTTCTATCATGGTACTGGAGCTAAATTGCCTTTGTGTGGGAACGTGATTGTTTAAACTAGGAGCAGGGACTTGGTTAAAAGTATTGTTTGGGTTGGTGGCATGAGGCATATTCAGTTTGTTTTTCGATTGTTGTGATCTCAATCTATTCTGGTTTACGATGCTATGCGTTGGCATGGAATTTAAGCGAGTTTGACTTGAATTGTTCGGTGGTCTGCCAAAATCACTCATATTTATACTGGAAGGATTACCAATATTAGGCATATTACTATTTCTATTCTTCCTACTTGTGGGCTTGATAGAGTGTGAGTGAAAAGGTTGTACTTGTACCGATTGTTGTGACTGCTGTAGGGGTAAGGAAGGAGGTTGTTGCGGGTCATATGCAGCGATACTTGAAGAAATTGGGTCTACAAAATTTCCGGCGGATGCAGGTTGAGACATAGCGCCATTGGTGCCATGCATTCCTCTGCTGTTAGAACGAACGTTTGCAGACTGCTGTAATTGAGGGAAGGAAGGCTTTCTTGGAATTGAATTATTGCTATTATTAAATCTTTGTTGCTGTAATGCTCTTTTCTGGAACTCCAGTTCACGTTCTTGTAGCTCTAATTCCTTTTTACGGAGTTGCAATTCGCGTTCTTGTAGTAATTTGTCATTCGTGCCATTATTCTCTCCGAAAGTTTGTGAATGTGAGGATAATGGTGAGTTCATTTGTGGCTGAGAGCTTACAACAGGTGGTGGAGATCTCACTGGAGAGTCTCCGTAGTTTACACTATATAGTGCCATATCTTCGATGTCCCTCAAATTCGGAGTTCCTGTTGCTTTATATTCATTTGTATCGGATTGGTTTGTTGCTTCAGTTGGCGTTAGTGCTTCAATTGATGTTTGAGCTTGAGATTGGGCTTGAGCTTGGGCTTGGGCCTGGGCTTTTAGAGCGACTTGATGTTTCTCCTTTAACTCATTAGTTTCCATTTCATGTTGCTTGGCCTGCATAAGCAACTCTTGTCTTAGTTTACTAATTTGACCTTGTAAGGAGGTAATTTGAGTCTGTAAAGCAGATTCATTTTTTTGTGATTTTTGCAAGCTTTGTAAGATTTGAGTTTTTTCATCTGACCTAATAAACCATTTAGATTTGCCACTATTCAATCTTTCAAATTGGGACAAAACAGAGTATAAAAATTCTAAGTACGGAGTTTTGATACCAAAGTCATCGGCTAATAAAATAGTTTGTAACAACAGGATATCGATGTTTAAAGGCGTTGTTTGATGAATGAAATGATAAACCAATGCAGGTGGCTTATTGGTTGAATGATAAGAATTCTTCCATAGAGATAAAAGAGAGTTTTCATTATCATAACTACTGTTTAGTCTGGCTCCCATTGTTTTTGCTACAGTGATGATTTCAGTTACCAGACCTGATATTAAAGGTTTGGCAATGATCTGCTGGTCTAGATCACTTGGGTTTTCTTGTTCAAACATGATTAACAACGGATCAAAACAAATTCTGGAAATCGCCAGCTTCCATTGTTGTGATAGAAACTCAATTGATGAGAAATTACACAAATTGATTTTTATGTTGGAAAACAATTTAGCAAACAGTTTTTCAAAAGTGGTTAATAATGTTATAACGCCTGATGAATATTTCTCAGTGCTGGACTTACTTTCGCCGAGGTAAATCGTGTTCTCCTTTGCAGTACTAGGAAAGTGCTTGAAATGGTTTGGACCGATTTGACGAATATCCAAATCAGTCAAAATACTGAAAACGTTTACATGCGGAGATTCCATCGATAATTTGACAAACGGTTCCAATTGGATGAAACCACTGCTTTCTAAGAAAATTTTGGTGTTCGAATCGATTATGGACGTTAACTTGGACGCTAACGAGGATAATTCCTGTAAAGATGGAGCACTCATGATGATTATGTCGAAGACGGCTTCACTTGATTTGGAGCTCAAAGCTTCAGTCAAGTGCTCGATAGAGGTGAAATGATTTTCCAATTCGAACCGGTCTTTGCCGTAGTATTCAGTTTCAATTTCAAATTGACATGATTTTGAATCGTTGACGTGGTAGAGGTCTATATTCTTGGCCAGTTGAAACCTTGAGGTGTAGAACAAGATATTCGGGTTGTTCCCAATAGCTAAAACTCGAAGTGAGGAAGACGACATAACTATAACGTGTGTGAGGGCGAGCAAAGCAATTAAACGAAATTGATCTTATTGGTGAGCGTCAGACTGCTGGAGTTGTGTGTTATAAAATGAAAGAAAAAAAAAAGGAAGTAAAACCAGGGAACGAACCGATAACTATTTCTCCCCTTTCTGTTTGTTCTTGGTTTTGCTTGCTTTGTTCTGATCAAGACCAAAAATAGCTGGGTGGCTACGAATAAGAAGGCCAAGATTAGAAGTGTGTTACTCTCACTAATTGACTGTTTAAAAATAAATAAACAAACAGGTTCAAAGAAACGAGAATAAACAAACAACGAACGCCAACGGAAAGAACCGACGTTGTGTTTGCGTTTACGTTCTGCTCTCTCACTTGACACAACACGAAGACCGAAAACAGCTTGGGAAGCATTCACCGATCGTTATTCGACAGGTTTCCAGTTTCCTTTTTTTTT
>OBMA010000355.1_pt1 | contig 26653 bp, 20 predicted proteins | sample 1539141 | NCBI WGS metagenome assembly OBMA01 (sample SAMEA3991484, study PRJEB22521) | metagenome | biome: anthropogenic terrestrial biome; feature: sewage plant; material: raw primary sludge | place: Sweden | collected 2012-09-26
CAGCCCGTACATGTATTCGGGATGAGCTGAGAGGAATAATGCCGAAAGGGCAAACATCAGCAGCGGACCGATGACCCAGTTTAACAGCAGCGAGGTAGCCAGCACCCTCTTATCGGCAAAGACCTTGCCCAGTTCTTCATATTTCACTTTGGCCAGTGGTGGAAACATCATCAAGATCAGTCCTATAGCCAATGGGATATTGGTGGATCCGACTTCGAAATGCCCCCAGAAGTCGACAATGCCGGGATAAAAATAACCAATACCAACACCGGCAAACATCGCCAGAAATATCCAGAGCGTCAGGTTGCGGTCTAAAAAATTCAATTTCTTCATCTTTGTTTATTCTCCTAATCGGCATGACGACATGCCTTTATCATTGATTTACCTATTGATTAACCCTCGCTGGAACTGTCCGGCAGCAGCTGTGGTTTTACCTCTTCGTTATAAAACGTGAGAAACCTCTCTTTTATCTCATTTCTAATACGGCGGAATTCACTCATCACATATTCATCGTCACCTGTGACAGCTGCCGGATCATCGAAACCGAAATGCAAACGGTGCTTGACCTTACCCACAAACATCGGGCAGTTTTCATTGGCTCCGCCACAGACAGTAATGACATAATCCCATTCCTCATCCAGATATTGCGTAACGGATTTAGGATAGGCACTACTGAGATCAATCCCTAACTCCTTCATCACGGCAATAGCTCTCTCGTTCACCTTTTCAGCAGGTTCCGTACCCGCAGAAAAGACTCCAAGTTTGCTGTCAACTGATAACAACAATGCCTGAGCCATCTGACTACGGCAACTGTTGCCTGTACATAATATCAAGATCTTCATAATCTCTTATAATATAATGTTATACAGATACCCAAGCAGAATGATAAACAGCGTAATGGTACCGAAGAAGATTCCGATCAGCTTCCATTTCATGACCTTCTTGAGAAGAGTCGCCTCGGGCAATGACAGTCCCACCACAGCCATCATAAACGATAGGGCTGTACCGATGGGCACTCCTTTAGCCACAAACACTTCGATGACAGGGACGATGCCTGCTGCATTGGCATACATCGGAACACCCAATATGACGGACACCGGTACGGCAAACCAACTGCTCTTAGACATATACTCCTGAAAAAAGCCTTCGGGTACATAGCCGTGGATAGCCCCCCCGATGGCAATACCAATGAGAACATAGATAAGCACGCCTTTGATAATACCCCATGACTCTTTGAGAATACCAGGCAGACGATTAAGGAATGTCACTTTCTCGACTTCCCATTTGGCTGTCTCCAACTCAGATGACTTTTGAATATTCTTCACCCAGTCGCTCAGATACCCCTCAAGGCGCATCTTTCCAAGAACAAAACCTCCTATCATCCCCAACAGCATACCACTGACAACATAGATGATCGTAATCTTCACTCCAAAGGTGCCCAAGAACATAGCGACAGCCACCTCGTTCACTAGTGGTGACGTGATCAGAAAGGCAAAGGTGACACCTAGCGGTATTCCACCCTTGACGAAACCGATAAACAGCGGTATCGACGAGCAGGAACAGAAAGGGGTGATGGCCCCAAAGAGCGACGCAAAGAAATACTGAAGTCCAAAGAGCTTATGGGTGGTAAGATAAGTTCGCAGACGGTCTATCGGGAAATAGGCATTGACAACGCCCATGACAGCACTTATCAAGAAGAGAAGGATGAGGATCTTCGTCGTATCATAAAAGAAGAAATCGACTGCCGATCCTACACGAGACTGCGCATTGAGTCCCAACAGACTGTATGCCAGCCAATCAGCAAATTGTTGTAACATGATCTATTTTTATTTTCTACAGATAAAATATGTAAGCGTAATATAATCCCACGATGATAAACAGGATGGCAACTATCATATTGAACCATCTCTGAAACACCCTCATGCGGTTGTAAAACTTTCCCACCCCGGCAACACTGTAAGCCAAGAACCAGGCGACAAAGATGACCGGCAGTCCCGTGGCAAAGGCGAATACGAGAGGAAGGAAATATCCACCCGTGGCCTGAGCCGACATGGGGATGAGCATTCCGAAATAAAGCACACCACTTGTTGGACAGAAGGCCATGGCGAAAAGCATGCCGAGAAGCAGACTGCCCAGTGAGCCCTTCAACTTATCCGACTCCATATTACCCGAGAAGCCGAACTTCGGGAGATGCAGCCGGTCACCAAAAAGCATGAACAACCCAATCAGAATCAATGCCGGAGCAATCAACATCTCACCCCACTTGCTCACTCCTTTCTGAATAAGAAACAAGTCTTCACCCCTACGGAGCAAATAGATAAGTATTGCTCCAAGTACCGAATAGGCAATGACACGCCCTGCGGTATAAAGGATTCCATTCCAAAAGATTCGCTTTCTACTCTCGATATTACGCCCGATATATCCGATAGCTGTGATATTCGTCGCCAGCGGACAGGGGCTGATGGCTGTCAGCAGACCCAGCACAAACGCCGTAAGAATGGGGACATTACTATTGTCAAGGATATTCTGCAAGAAGTCCATAGCCAGAGGTCTTTATTTCAGCAGTTGATTGATCTTATTCTTCAGTCCGGTGCGGAAGGCCTGTGTATTATTGCGGGCATTCTCAAATCCGAATGACGTCATATCATTACGTTTTTCCTTACCGTTCTTCCACTGGTTCACAAACAGGGATGACCAGGTGACGCGATACTTGTCACCAATCTTCTCACCTTCAGCAGTAGAGATGTCGATCTCCTTAAACTTCACCTGACCGGCTTTTACCTGTTGGGCAAACTCCTTGCTGACCACATCTTTTGAGTTGTCACCGATGGCGATACAGGTAGGACAACGCTGTTTGCTATGAAAATACAATACTTCGACAACAGTCTTATCCTGAGTCTTCTTAACTACTTTCTTCGTCTGTGCATTGACTGCTCCCCCAAAACAGATCAGGGTGACTAGTGACATCAATAAAAACTTTTTCATACGGTACTGATTTATTTGTTTGTTAATATCGCCTTCACTTCTTTCTCAGACATCTTGCCTTTTGCCACAACCTTTTCATCAATCACAAGAGCCGGCAACGACATGACATTGTACTGAAGAATCTTCTCCAGATCCTCTTCTTTAACCAAAGAAGCGTCGATACCGAGTTCTTTTACCACTTTTTCTACTGTTACATACAGCGCCTTACAGCTGCTGCAACCTGTTCCTAAAACCTTAATTTCCATAACTTATCTTTTGATTAAATGATTATTTCGTAATTCGCAAAACAACGAACATTATCGACAAAAATAAAAGCCGCTTAGCAGCAATTATCTTTTTTGTTCGTACAATCACAGAAGAACCTACTGAACATCTGACTGGCCAGCTTCCAGTTGTCACGGTTGATGCAATATTTCACCTTCGGCGTCTCTATCTCCCCCTGTATCAGTCCCGCATCCTTGAGTTCCTTGAGATGCTGCGACACTGTAGCCTTGGCTATAGGCAACTCCTCGTGGATATCTCCGAAATAGCAGGAGTCACGTTTTGCCAGGAAATCGAGTATCGCTATCCGTGCAGGATGCCCCAGAGCCTTAGCAAAACGGGCAATCTGTTCCTGATTAAGGGTGTAATCTTTCTTGGTTTCTTCCATATATGTCGTTTATTGTTCGCAAAACTACGAACATTGTATTAAACTAAGTACAAATCGACTTTCTTTTTAGCATAATTTAAGGGATGGTTCTCTCTCAAAGAGATAACGCATCCGACAGATGAGGAAGAGAATCAGCTGCTTAACCCCAAGTCCTTCACCCTGCGTTCAAAGTTATCACGGTCCTCCAACACGCCGTTTTTGATACGTGCACGATAATTATAAATCGTGTTCACAGAATAATGCAGGAACTCGGCAATCTTCGAACTGTCATCGATACCCAGACGGATGAGCGCAAAGATACGGATGTCGGTAGATAACCGGTAGGAGTCCTTCAGATGAATCCGCACTTCGGGCTTCAGCATCGCATTGAAATCCTCGACAAAATGAGGGAAGAGATGTAAAAAGATGGAATCGAAATTTGCATAAAGCTCATCCAGTTCCTTCTCCTTAAATTCCGTTGACCTGCTGATATTGAAGAGCGACTCCAGCTCCTTGTTCTTCATCTTCTTGTTCACCATCTTTCGGTAGTCATCCAGCTTGTCTACATACTGCGAGCACATGCTGAGGAACCGTCCTATATACTCCTCCTTGACCCTATTCGACTCATTCAGCCGCTGATTGGACAAGCCCAACTTCTGGTTCGTACAGGAGAGTTTATGGTTGGACGTGTCAAGATCATCATTTGCCTTTAACAGATCCTGATTCAGCACGACCAGCTTCTCATTGATCAGCTTCAACTCGTTACGGGCATCACTCAATTTCCTTTTCTGCCTGTAGACAAAGAATAACAAACTGAGCAACATCAACGACATAACACTGATGATGGTGATAAAGATAATCAGTTTCTGATTCTGACGGTTGATCTGTTTCTGATAGTTGCTGTCGATGATCGACAACAGAGGGGATATCTGCCAACTCCTCATACGTGTACCAAACATATTGTTACACTCCCATGTAAACCTGATATATTTGAGTGAACGGTCTATATCCCCCTCCTTATTCAGAATGTCTGACAGCTCCCAGAGGGAGGCCTGATCCATGACAGCATTCTCGATATCGGACTTGGCCGATTCGATAAGCCAGTACTTGACCATCTGCATATCACCCAGTTTACCATACAAACGGGAGCGGTAATAGGCTACGATGGCATAGGTTCTGGAGCCGGGGTGTACCCTGGCCAGACGTCGGTCGTTGACCTTCATGGCCTCGAGATATAAACCCCGAAGAGAGAGATTCAGCTCCTCGCACAACAGATAGTCTTCTGACTCCCTGTTCATCACCTGATAAGCAGAATCCCTGTATGCCTCCGAGATCATCTCATACTGATGTCTCTGATCATCCAGTTTGGTGTAATATCCCAGTTCCTGATAGACATGATTGTAAGCGATATAATAATCACTCAGACCGTTGGCCGGTGTCAGATCTCTGGTGGAGATCTGCTTGAGAATCTGCAACGCCTCAGTATATAATCCCGATGATGAGCACTGGAACGCAATGAGTGATTTACACTTGCCTGCCAAATCCTTACGATGCATCTTATCTGCCAGTCGTATACACTGTTGCAGATAGGCTATGGCGGAATCATTCGTAAATGATTTATACCCAAGATAGAGATTAAAGGAGGTATCATACCTGGTCTTGTCATCTTTTGCCTCGAGCAAAAGCGCATGTAACCGTTTCAGATTATTCTCATGATTCTCAACATAATGGCCGGAGTTATCTATCAGATTGTCTAGCTGATGATACATAGACTTGAAATCTATCTCACCTGCAACAACATGGGCAACGAAAAATTGGAAAAATAGTGTAATAAAAAAGTATTTCATATTATGGTTTCATATTATTCATTATGCATGCAAATATAATATATTTTCACAAGACTATCTAAAAAAATGAATAATATGAGTTTTAAAATGGAAAAAAAAGGTTCCGTTCATCACCATCGCCATAACGGCGACGATGATAAACGATAGAACCCATCAAGATTATCTAATTCTACAAACCATCAATTAGGGCATTACTGTGAAGGTAACCGATTTGAGAGTGGAACTGTTTGGACCTATCATCAGGTCGAATGTTCCCGGCTCCAACACATTGTTCAGGTTATAATTATAATACTTCAGAAGGTCAGGGGTGATGTCGAAGGTAATCTCCTTGCTCTCACCTGCTGTGAGATGGACGCGCTGGAATCCTTTCAACTCCTTGACAGGTCGGGAGATGCCTGCCACCTGATCATGAATATACAACTGTACGACCTCATCGCCATCGCGGCTACCGCTGTTCTTAACAGTGATGGAGGCTTTGATGCTGCCGTCGGACGCCATCTTATCACTACTCAGGTGGATATCACCATAGTCGAAGGTGGTATAGCTGAGTCCGTAACCGAAAGGATATAACGCATCATTCCTGACATCGAGATAGTTGCTGGCATACTTACGGAAATCCTTGGTGCCATCAGGAACTGGTCTGCCTGTGGGGAGATGATTGTAATAGAGCGGTTCCTGTCCTGTCGACTGAGGTATGCTGACCGTCAGCTTGCCGCTGGGGTTGACGTCTCCAAAGAGGACATCGCTGACAGCATCTGCTGTCTCGCTGCCACCGAACCATACGTTCATGATGGCATTAACATGCTCACTCTCCCATTTCATCACCGTGGCACGACCAGAGAAGTTCAAGAGCACAACGGGTTTGCCGGTAGCCACCAGCTCACGGAGCAATGACAGCTGCACGTCAGGGAGCTCAAGATCAGAACGGCTTGAACTCTCGCCCGACATATCGGCACATTCGCCCATTGCTGCGATGATCACATCCGACTGTTTTGCTATCTTCAGGGCCTCTGCCTTGAGTTTCTGATCATCGCCACGTGGAATGGTCTTACCAAACTCAGCCGCCTTCTGCAGAGCCTCATCAGCAGTAAGATTACTGCCTTGGGCATAGAGGAGTTCAGCCTTGCCGGCAACAGCCCTTTCGAGTCCCTCTTTCAAGGTAGAATACCTGTCGGGCGTATATGCCACGCACCATGTACCGGCCATATTCGCCTTCGTATTGGCCAAAGGACCGATCAAGGCGATCTTTCCCTTCTTCTGAAGAGGAAGGAGCTGACCTTCATTTTTGAGCAACACAAACGACTCGGCAGCCAACTTGCGTGCCACCGCTCTGTTCTCTGCGGTAAAGATATCACGTTTGCGACGACTAGCGTCGAGGTACTTATAGGGGTCTTTAAAGAGGCCTAACTTATATTTTGCCTCAAGGATACGGCGGCATGCCTGATCGATCTCTGCCATGGTGACTTTTCCTTCAGTCAACGACTGCTCGAGCGTCTTGACAAAACCCTGTGTGCACATATCCATATCCGTACCTGCCTTCAACGCCATGGCAGAACAGTTCTGCAGATCGCCGAAGCCATGATTAATCATCTCTCCGATGGAGCCGTAGTCTGTCACCACGAAGCCATTAAATTTCCATTGGTTGCGCAGAACATCATCCAGCAACCATTTGTTGGCCGTTGCGGGGATTCCATCGACCAGATTAAAAGATGACATGACACTGCCTACCCCTGCATCAATGGCAGCCTTGTAAGGCGGAAAATACTGATTGTACATTCTCACGCGGCTCATATCTACGGTATTATACTCTTTTCCTGCTTCAACGGCACCGTAAAGGGCAAAGTGTTTCAGACAAGCCATGATGTTGTCCTTACCACTGTAATCACCCTGATATCCACGGACCATCACTTCGGCTATACGTGAGCCGAGGAACGGATCTTCACCGGATCCTTCGCAGACACGCCCCCAACGCGAATCGAGAGCTACATCCACCATCGGACTAAAGGTCCAGTTGATGCCGTCGGCACTCGCTTCCTTTGCTGCGACATGCGCACTCTGCTCTATCGAAGGGAGATCCCATGAACAAGATATTCCAAGAGGTATCGGGAAGATCGTCTCATAACCATGTATGACATCCATGCCTACTATCAGGGGGATACCCAGACGGCTCTTCTTCACGGCTGCATCCTGTAGGACGCGGATCTTGTCGACACCCTTGACGTTGAATACGCCTCCCATATTACCGGCCACGACATCACCGACGACCTTATTCTCGACCGAGCCTCCGGTGGTGATGTCTCCTGCGACCATCAGGTTAAGCTGACCTATTTTCTCCTGAAGAGTCATCTTTGACATCAGCTCATCGATGTATTCATTCATCGGTTTCTGCTGGGCGATGCCTACAGAAGCGATCAGCATGAATGCGATAGTTATTAAAGGTTTTCTCATATCTATTGTAATTTAAACTTAATCTGAAGTGGAAGGTTGTCTGACGAGTTTCCTACCAGAGCCTCAAAGTCTCCGGCTTCAGAGGTCCACGTCTGTGTTCTGTCATCATAGAAGCTTAAGGCACTATTATCAATCGTGATGGATACATCCCGACTTTCACCGGCCTTCAATGCCACCTTCTTGAATCCTTTCAGCTCCTTATACGGTCTGTCTAAAGAAGACTTGACATCACGGATGTACAGCTGTACCGTTTCGGAACCGTCATATTTACCTGTATTCTTAACGTTGACGGTAAAGGTTATATTGCCATCACGTGATATTTCAGGAGATGATTCACGCAAATCAGAGAGTTTGAAAGTGGTATAACTGAGTCCATGACCAAAAGCGAATAAGGGACGTGTCTTCTCCTTGTCCACCCAACGGTAACCTACGTAGATACCTTCCTTATACTCCTCATCAATGATCTGATGGTCAGGACGCCATACGCCCGGATAAGCATTCAACTTATGAGCACCGACATCCTGTAAGGAGAGCGGCCATGTGAAAGGCAGTTTCCCTGAAGGATTGATATCGCCTGTGAGCACATCGGCCAACGCGTTTCCTGCTTCGGAACCAATGAACCAGCCCTGAACGATAGCGGGTACTTGATGAGACCAAGGCATGGCAACAGCATTTCCCGAGATATTCACATAGACCAAGTTCTTGTTTGCTTGAGCCAAAGCTTCTATCACATGGTTCTGATTGTAAGGCAGTTCGTAAGATTTACGGTCATGACCTTCGCAATCCTGATAGTCGCTCTTATTCAGGCCGCCAAAGAAGATGACATAGTCGGCCTTTGCAGCTTTCTCAACGGCATCACGTATCAGCTCATCCTGAGAACGCTTCTCTGTAAGATTCTGACCCGTGGTCACTCCATTATACGCACCTGTGGTGTCGCCTACATATCCGCGTTCGTAATCTACCCGGACGCTTTTGCCCAGACGGGCTACCAGTCCATCGAGAGGTGAGATCTCATGCTGTGCCTTCAACGAAGAGGAGCCTCCGCCGACGGTCATCATCTTGATGGCATTCTCGCCAACGACAAGGATACGTTTGACTTTGTTTACATGAATAGGTAATATATTCTTATTATTTTTTAAAAGCACGATTCCGTCATCAGCCACTTGTCGGGCTGCATCATAATGAGACTCAGAGCATAAGAATCCCATCGGTTTGTTCGTATTCATTGTTGTCCTGAAAAACAGACGCAGCACACGCCGTACCTTATCGTCAAGCTCTTTGGTGGTATATTTTCCACTCTTGATTCCATCCAGATAGGCCTGAGCCATATAATAGGAGTCATAAGCGTTCGTCTTGCCTACCGAAAGCCCGTTGGTCCATGTACCGAATTCCATATCCAGACCGTTTTTCACAGCCTCATCGGTATCATGACATCCGCCCCAGTCGCTGACAACCACGCCATCATAGTTCCAGTCACCTTTTAATATCTTCATCAACAACTCTTCATTTTGACAGTTGTGCTGGTTTTTATATAGGTTGTAAGCACCCATGATGCCCCACGCCTTACCTTCGACGACAGCTGCACGGAAAGCAGGAAGATAAATCTCATGCAATGCCCGGTCACTCACAATGACATTCACCTGATGACGGTATTCCTCATCATTATTCATTGCATAATGTTTGACACAGGCTGCCACACCGCACGACTGGAGTCCTTGAATGTAAGGAACGACCATCTTGCTGCTCAGATAAGGATCCTCCCCCAGATATTCGAAGTTTCGTCCGTTCAGAGGGGTACGATAGATATTCACGCCCGGACCCAGTATCATATCCTTGCCACGGTAAAGAGCTTCTTCGCCAAGGCTCTTACCATAGAAAGATGACATCTGCGGGTTCCATGTTGCTGCAAGACAGGTAAGTGCAGGAAAGGCGACACACGAATCATTCGTCTGTCCGGCCTGCTCCCACTCATCCCAAAGCACGTCAGGACGCACTCCGTGAGGTCCGTCGTCAGTCCAGAAATCAGGCAAGCCCAACCTTTTGACACCCGGTGATGAGAACTTACTCTGTGCATGAATCACAGCAATCTTCTCATTGAGGGTCATCCTGCTGAGTGCATCTTCTATCCGTTGCTCTACAGGTCTCGACGGATCTTGATAGATCGACTTCTGAGCATTCGCTGTAAGCGTAACGGACAAAAAGAATAAGGACGTTACTATTATATTATTCATATGATATTTCATAAACAGATTATTATTTTTCAGGGATATTTAATCCTATAGACTTGATATACCCTATCTGTGGAATACAATTCTCACATTTTATTTTCTCCAGATACTGATTCAGTATAGATTTTGCCTGCTGCTGATTAGGACGAGCCTCACGAATTTCTTTGTATGTCACTCGTTGAGACTCAGCAAACTTAACAACAATAGTATCCCATTCTGCCGGGCGTACTACAGCATTTACGCAAGAATTGTCTAGTTTCTTATATGGCCAAAAGGTGTAGCCTATATTATTCTCACGAAGCATCTTACAAAAACTATCCTGCCACTCATCTGTATTATGTCCTGTTTCACCCATGTACATAGGTAATCCGGTCTTATCACGAAAAGAAATGATACTTTCTATAGCTTTGCTATCTGTACCGCCACCATATCTATGACATGTATACATGATCTTATCATCAAATTTCCAGTCGGAGAAGACATCAAAATTCCCATTCCACTGAGCACCACCCAGAAGAATAATATGATGATTATCTACTTCTCTGATAGACTTGACAGCACGCTTATACAATGGTTCCAGTTTCGTATTCAGATCTTTCATATTCTCGAAATATGGCGCAATAGGTTCATTCAGAAGTTCATAGCCTAATATAACAGGCTCATCTTTATATCTATCCGCTATCTTCCGCCATACGTCACAGAACTTAGACTGGCTCTTTTCACTTTCTAAGAGCCAAGGATAACCATAACTGTCATCGATATTATCACCTGTCTGTCCTCCGGGGGCATCATGCATATCAAGTATGAGATACAAATGATTATCACGACACCAACTAACAAGAGAGTCGACACGTGCAAATCCATCCTGATTGACACTTAACCCCATAAAGTCTTCATCTGTAAACAACTTATAGTTAAAGGGCAAACGAATAGTATTGGCACCTAAAGATGCTAAATAATCAATATCACGACGGGTAACATAATTATCTTTAAACTTACTCCAAAACTCATCAGCGGTATCAGGACCGACCATCTGACAGATAGCATGATTGATCATCCAGTAACTATTAGTCTTTTTAAAACCAAACATGTAACCTTCAGGATTTAACCAGTTTCCCAGATTGGTACCAATGATAAAAAGTTTCTTACCATTTGGCTGTACCAGATTCTTTCCATCAATGGTCACATATTTGCCTTTAGCTGTTGCACCATAACTAAATAATGTAAATGCCAAACTTACGCAAAGTATAAACTTATATATTCTTTTCATTATATACTTTTTACATCTTGGTTTTTATTGCTGTTGGAACACACGCACATAATCTACCTCCATGGTGATAGGTAATGCACTATAGTCTACACCTTGTGCTCCACCCCAGTTTCCGCCAAAAGCCAGATTAAGGATGACGTAGAAAGGATTATTGAATGGCCATGCATTGACACCTGAACCATCATTCTGATAGGTAAGTATCGTTGCTCCATCAACATAGAAAGTAAGTTCGCTGCTGGTCCATTTCATCGCATACACGTGGAAGTCGGACTCAGCCGTATCTACTTTCTTATTGCCACTCTCTATAGCGGAACCACCATTGTTATATTTGTTACAATGAATCGTAGAGTAGATCACATTAGGATTGTACCCTACCTCCTCCAAGATATCAAGCTCGCCACATCCCGGCCATGGGTTGGTAGAATAATTATTATTTGCAGGCATCATCCAGAAAGCAGGCCATGTGCCCTTACCCTTCGGCAGTTTGATGCTTGCCTCGAAATATCCATATTTCCAGCCTGTTCCCACATTGGCGTAGACACGCCCGGAATAGATCTTTCCGTTATAGTTGAAACAGTGGATTTGCAGTTTACCATCTTTGAGCTCCGTCACCCGTTTGCCATCGATCTCTCCATTTACATAGTTCTGAAGTTCATTGTTTACCCAACCGGAACTCTGAACCTCGTGTGTCCAGTCGCCGCCAAGGGTTGTTCCTGTATTAAACTCATCATGCCATACCAGTTTATAACCATCAGGGCCTGTAGGGTCGAGATTTGAACTACCTTCTTTCTGGGTCACTTTGATGACCTTACGTGCTGCTCCCGCCATCAAGGTGATGGTTCCTTTACGTACCTGTGTTGTCGGATTGACATCAGCCGAGATAGTTACTGTACTCTGTCCTGAGCCGGCGCTTGCCTTATCTATCTTAATCCATGAGTCAGAGATAATCGTACCCCACTCATGAGAGGCATTGACAGTAACGGATGCGGAACCGCCTGTACCATCAATGGTTATGGAATCGGGAGAACAGGTTATTTCATCGACATTGGTATTGCCATTATCACTTCCGCCACCACAGGCGATTAATGTAAAGGCTAATAATATGCCGGTAATTAAAAACAGTTTTTTCATCATGATTGATTTTAAAGGAGGCCACCCTGATATCTGGCGGCCTCCTTGTTATAATTATTGTGCGGTCTTCTTGATCAGTGTAATGTCTGTAATGGTGAATTCATCACCTGCCTTACAACCACCAAAGTCAAAGATCAGTTTTACATTTGCTGCATCTGTTCCGTTCTTCAGTTTTACATCAGTAAACTTAAGAACTTTCTTCTCGCCTGCCTTCAGGCTGATGTCATTTTTATAGAACAGTTCGTTATTGTCATTTGTAGCCTCACATAGTTTGATCGTTGCACGTGCCACTGCTGATGGGCAAGACAATACGCAAGAGAAGTCAACTAGGTCTGTACCTGCTATTGGCAAGCTCTTCGGTGTAAAGGAGTTCTGTGCCTGCCATTCAGAAGCGGTGCCATCGTTAGCCTTGATTGTATAAACCTTGCCGCCATAAGCTTTCGTGCTTACTTTGAAGTCAGGATTACCTATCTGGCTCCAGCTTGCATTACTCCACCAGAAGCCCATGTCATAAGACTGGTTGGCATCAACATCCTTCCACATATTGTTAGGATCATTATAATTGAATGGTGCCACACGACCATCATCATTTGCATTGTCCTTTAATACGATGTCACTGACTGTTACATTTGTATTTGCAGGATTTCCGCCGAAGTCAAATACCATCTTAAGATTACTAATATCCTGACCGGCAACGCCTGAAGCATATACCACATACTGTTTGTTAGCCTTGAGACTTACTGATCTTTCATAATCAATCAGAGAGGTCTTGTCATCATCGCTGCAAATCTTTACTGTAGCAGCAGGGATATCATTTGTTGCAGTTATCTTGACTGAGAAATCGTAAGTCTTACTAGCCGAGATAGCCATATCTGTCTTGAACGTGAACTGGTTCTGCCACTGGAAATTAGAAGCGGTAGGATAAACCAGTTTGAACTTATTGCCATCCACTGTCAAGGCCGGATCAGGAAGCTGGCTCCAACTATCTGATGTTGCATAATAGAATGTATTCGTATACTTACAGGTAGTGAACATATTGAAACTGCTGTTCGGGTCGAATCCCTGGAAGCCTACATTGTCTTTGTCGGATCCGAAAGGAGCACTTGTCAGAATGATATGCCATGACGTCTTACCGTTATCATAAACAAGGGTCATGATATTCTTGCTGATATTCTCAACACGGAATACCGGTTTAGCATACTGTGCATCATCAGCTACAAATGGGAATAGCGTATTGTTACTCAACGTAAGAAGGACATCATCACCTTTCACGCTTACTGCCCACGTGGCTGCCTGAGGCTGTGCTGCCTGTTGCTTGTCGGCAGTGATACCACCGTAGAGGACTTTTCCATTTCCACCGGGACTGTATGTGTAGTTACCGTTGTTACTAAACGTGACAGAGTCATCGTACAGACAAAGGTCAGCTAACTCTCCGGCTTTGGCTGCCCATGTACCGGTACCGTCAGTACCTGTATTTCCGTAACCCAGATGGGCAACCTCTGCATCAGCGATATGCCACATCTTACCTCCGTCGGTAGCGAGGAAGGCCTTGATAGAAGTAAGATCCTTCAAGGAGTTATTGACATGGATCGTCTTTGTTACTACACTCTGACTGAAACCGTTCTTGTTACCTATCCGCAAGCTGACAGTCTTGTCACCATAAAGGGCATAGATCCTTGATACGCTGTTCAGTGTAGAATAGAAATCAGTCTCTTTGGGATTATCCGTAGCAGCCGTACGAACAGCCGGCAAATACCATAAAGGATATTGACCTTTCATCTCCGGTACAGTTGCCGATACTGTATTTGTTGCCTGGTCAACATTGACCGTGAAATTCACTCCATCAATGGTAGGTATACCATTCTGGTCGGCTCCACTGAATTCTTCAGGTGAACATGCCACGATGGAAAATCCGACAAATAGAAGTCCTGCTATATTTTTAAAATTCTTTTTCATATTATTATTTCTTAATGATAACTATTAATAATCATTCTGTACAAGATTAGGATCTGAATCCAATTCTGATTGTGAGATAGGAATATACTTCTTCTTTTCCGTCCATGTATTTGTACGATAACCATAGGTATCAGGAACAAGCGCTGAGGCTGCTTTTCCGGTGCGAACAAGATCCCAGTAACGTTTACCCTCTCCGACAAATTCCAAACGACGCTCTTTGATGATATCATCTAAGGTGATGCTGGTCATTGCAGGCAGACCGGCACGTGTATGAACCTGGTTCAAATAGCCGAGAGCAGCTGTCTTATCCTTATCAAATATGAGTTCTGCAGCATTCAGCAGTGTCTCAGAGAAGCGGTATACGCGCAGGTTGTTATTGTAGTTCAGGTTTGCATCGAAGCCGGCATCTGCATTGTTTGCATTCTGTGCAATATATTTAGCAAGCCAGATATGAGTATCCTGATAACGGTTTGTATAGGTTGTTCCACGAACGTCCCAGCAGGTAGCAGCACGACGTTTGTCAACACCATCAAACATATTATAGGTCTCCAGACGTACAGGCATGAAGCCCCATCCGTCACCATCAAGTCCGAAATCTTTCAGATAATGGAAACCATTCGGAGAAATCAGTGTTGGCATAACCGTACCACCGATAGCCAGAGGGCTACCCCAGCCGCGTTCGTTGTTATTGTCATCATAGTTGATTTCCCAGATAGACTCCTTACACCACTCTCCACTCTCTTTCCAGATATCGGCATAGTTGTCCATCAATCCATAGTTCTTGTCTCCTATGATTTTCTGCATAAACTCCAATGCTTTTGGATAGCGTGATGTATCTTTCTGGTACATAACGATCTCTGCATACATCATATAAGCCATCGCCTGAGACACACGGCCAGACTGACTTGAAGGCCATTCCATCGGTAATACATTTGAATTGATTATCTCTTCCAACTCAGCTATCAGTTTTGTATACACCTCATCAGCTTTCAACTGTGGTGCTGTATAAGGACTGGACAGATTCTCAAGATAGAAAGGTATGTTTCCGAAATAATGCCATAGATTATTATAATAGTAGACACGTAGGACACGGGCCTGCATCTCATAGCTCTTCTTGTTCTCTTCAGTGAGGTTCTTACCCCAACCCAGATACTTAAGAAGGTCATTACAACGCTTTACACCTGAATAGTCAACCGTCCAAAGGGAGCTGAGCGTATTGTTGGCATCGCCTTCATAATTAAACAGTTTATGCCAGTTCTGCATATCGGCTTTATTTGCACCGCCTACCCAGAAATTATCTCCCATGATCTCGGCATCTATATTCAGAGCATTATACTGGCCCAGTCCCCAATCAGGCCAATGTATAGGGTCATAAGCCGCAATGAGAGCTTCCTGTATATGTCCATCAGTCGTATAATATTCTTCCAGAGGTTCGCCACTAGGATTCGTGACCTCCAAGAAACTGTCTTTACATGCTGTCGTAACCATGAGAGAAGCTGCAAACAGACTTATAGCAATATATTTATTTGTTTTCATATTTCAATAGAGTTTAAATTAGAATGTTAGATTAAATCCGATAGTCCATGTACGGGCTTGTGGATAAACGCCACGGTCGATACCGAGTGATGTTCCTCCTGAAGAGATTTCAGGATCATATCCCCAATACTTTGTCCATGTAACAAGATTCTCTGCCATCACGAATAAACGAAGACGCTGTATCATCATTTTGTTTGTAATGTTACGTGGAAGAGTATAGCCTAAAGAGATGTTTTTAACGCGAAGGAATGAACCATCATGTACATAGAGGTCAGAAACCTGCCAGTTCTTATCATCACCCAGTCTTAACATAGGATATGTGTTGCTTGTGCCTTCACCTGTCCAACGGCCGAGCATCCATGTTGGATAATTGCCTGAGTATACATCAGTACGATAGGTAGCATCTAATACATCACAACCGGATACGCCTTGTAAGAAGAGGTTAAAGTCGAAACCTTTCCAGTCTGCATTAAAGTTGAGACCAAAGTTCCATTTCGGTGTTCCGTTACCGATGTTGGTACGGTCATCGCTGGTTATCGATCCGTCATGATTGACATCTACGAAACGTACATCACCAGGACGTGCAGTTGGCATAATCATTTTACCATCGGCATTAGTATAGGCAGCCACTTCTGCTGCATTCTGGAATACACCAGCTGTCTTATATCCAAAGAAATATGGGAAAGGCAGACCGTTCATTGCACGTGTTCCACCACCTGATATACCCTGAATACCATCAAGATCCATATAACCGGTATCATTACCCAGGTTCTTCAGTTCATTGTGGGTGTAAGTTGCATTTGCCTTGACTGCGAATTTAGCATCAGCCACATTCCATTTGTAACCAAGTTCAAACTCAACACCCTTATTCTCCATACTACCAACGTTACCGATAGGTTTTGTTTCGCCTACATAACTAGGAATAGGTTGGGTCATCAACATACCGTTAGTTTTCTTCACATAATAATCAACGGTAAAGGTCAGAGCGTTATTTAAGAATCCGAAATCAATACCTAAGTCAGTCTGTTCACTTTCCTCCCATTTCAGATCAGGATTAGCAAGTCCACTGGCCTTTGATCCGATAAACTTCGTAGCTTTCTGACCAAACAGTACATTATTGCCCATAGCGTTAAGTACGGTATAACGGAAATCGCCTATGTTATCATTACCGTTCTTACCCCAGCTGGCACGTACTTTAAAGTTTGACAGCCACTCTTGAGTCTGTTTCATAAAACTCTCGTTCATCACATTCCAGCCAACTGATGCTGAAGGGAATGTACCATACTTGTTATTGGCACCGAAACGGCTTGAACCGTCACGGCGAACAGTTGCCTGCAACATGTAACGTTCTGCATAATTGTAGCTTACACGTCCAAACAAGGATGACATGGTATGATTTACATAAGGACCACCATAAACATTCTTCTGAACGATGGCACTTGTAATCTTACCCGTAGCGTCTGTTACATATGAGATATCGCCTGTAGCGTAATTGATTGAAGGTTTATCTACATTTACAAGATTCCATCTGCTTCCTCCTAAATCATCGCCAGTGCTCTTGAAAGCCGATTGACCGAGAACGATTCCGAAAGAATGATGACCGATGGTCTTGTCATAGGTTAGTGTATTTTCTACCTGCCATACGGTGGTATTTCCCTTATATTCGCTGGCGCTGGTATGCTCCTGCTTGTTATTTCCATTCAGGTAATACAATGATGTGACGGCACTCTCATTACCATAGAACGAAAGGTCTGCACTATACGTGAAATGATATTTCAGGTTATCCCATAGCTGTACATCAAACTTGAACTTAGGAACAAACTTATGTGACCAGTTCTTTGACGGTGGGATTGAAAGCATTGCCAGAGGATTACTCATCTCCTGATAGGTACCTACGTAATTAGGTATTGTATAAGGATCACCATTTGCATCAGAAGGCAACGTGTAACCACTATAGTTTGATCTCATTGCATCACCAGCCGATCCGGTAAGTGTTACAGGGAGTAACGGAGATAGATAAAGAGCACTTCCGAGTACAGAACCGAACTCAGAGTTGGTTGATATACCTGTGTTCTTAATACGAGAATAACCTAAATCAACAGTTACTTCTACTTTATTCAACCAGTTACGGTCTTTTGATTCGTCAAGGACTGTATAGATATTGTTTGAACGTAAAGAGAGTCTCTCATAGTTAGACTGTCCATAATTTCCTCCTACGATACCATCCTGTTTATAGTAGCCCATTGACAGGTAATAATTCAAACTCTCAGAAGCACCATTGATAGATACATCATGATTCATCACCGGAGCATTGTCATTGAATACCAGGCTCTGCCAGTCTGTACCAAATCCTGAAATCTTGTTGCCGTTGGCATCAATCAGATTATAAGGATCGGCGTAAAGAGGAGCCTGACCGCCATTTACATACTTCTCATTTTGCAGGATAGCATAGTCAGTAGCACTGGTGACATCTCTTTTACGTGATGCACTCTGCCAGCCATAAGAGAAATTGTAATTGATGTCGGCCTTGCCTTTCTTACCTTTCTTTGTGGTGACCAGAACAACACCGTTAGCTGCACGTGCACCATAGATGGCACCCGATGCGGCATCTTTCAGAACTTCAATACTCTCGATATCACTCGGATTAAGATAATCAAGGCCACCCTCGATAGGCATACCGTCAACAATATAAAGCGGGTCGCTGTTATTGATAGTACCGATACCACGGATGCGTACCTTTGGAGCTGCGCCAGGCTGACCTGAAGAAGATGTTACGTTAACACCTGCAGCAAGACCTTTCAGTGCATTGTCTACACGTACCGGAGCCTTTCCGTTCAGATCCTCAGCACTGACCTTCGCAATTGAAGCAGTAACGACACTCTTTTTCTGTACGCCATAACCTATTACAACGAGCTCGTTTAATGATTGTGCGTTTTCCTTCAGAAGGATGTGCATATTGCTGGTAGCCTTCACTGTCTGCGATACATATCCAATATAGGAAATCACTAGCATACTACCAGGTGTTACCGATATTGTAAATTTTCCATCGATATCAGTAACAGAACCATGGGACGTTCCTTTCTGAACTACAGAAGCACCAATAATAGGTTCATTCTGATCATCAACGACGATTCCTCTACAATTTTCCTTTTGAGCATAAGCCATTGTAGTAATCAGAGTAACCATAAACAAAATTAAAAATCTAATTTGTTTCATACTTAAATTTTTTGATTAACATTAAATTTCTTTTTAGCATCATGGCTATTACTAACCATTAGATGTTCACGATTGCAAAGATAAAGTAAATCTACAAACGTTATACTTTCATAAAAAGGGAAAGTGGATTAAAAAAACGCCAACTCAAGTTTAAACATCTTACATTCAGACGATTACATTTTTACCCATATCAAAAAATAAGTGGATGATATATATTCACAATCTTAACAATTGTGTAATAATGTAAGAAAGTCACATCATATTTATGAGACATATATATAAATTTAAGTGCTAGATGCTCTTTATTTCCATTCCAATCTCTTTGATTCGTTTCTCGAAATCATCTCGGTTGCAAAGAGCATTCTTCTTGATTCTGGCACGATAGTTATAAATAGAATTCGGTGAGTAACGAAGAAAATCTGCGATATGCGAACTTTCATCTATCCCTAAACGGATAAGAGCAAATATTCTCAAGTCGGTTGTCAATCTGTTTTTATCTGTAAGCGTTATCCTGCACTCCTCTTTTAATAGGGAATTGAAATCATTGACAAAGTTGGGAAATAGATTTAAGAAGACAGAATCAAAATTGTCAAACAACTCCTTGATTTCATCGTCCTTTAATGACTGTGAACTGGTCATCGTTAATATCTCATTAAACTGGTTACATTTGACCATACGTTTCACCTTTATTCTATAGTTGTCAAGTTTATCAATGTATTCTGAGCAGATACTCAAGAACTTACCTATATACTCATCTTTAACGATATTCGACTCGGTAAGGCGTCTGTTGACGATAGACAGTTCACTGTTCGCCTCTTTTAATTGATCATTCAGCGACTCCAACTGCTGATTAATATCACTCAGTTTATTACGGGCAGTCTTTAATTGCGTCTCTTTTCGGAACACACTCACCAACAGCACAAGCATAATGAGAGACAGTACACTTACTACAGCGAACATATAGAATAAAGATTTGTTGGCTGTTGTCAGTTTCTCTTTATACTTATTGTTGATCATCGTAATAATCGGAGAGACGAGCCAACCACGCATGTGAGTACTGAACGTAGAGATACATGACCACGAATATTCTATATACCTGTAAGAGCGTTCTACATCTCCATCCCTATTGACGAGATCTGCCAGCCCCCAGAGCGACGACTGATCCATCACCGAACACTTGATGTCGGATAAGGCTGATTCACAAAGCCAGTATTTTTGCATGTTTACATCCTTCGTATTCTTATAGATCTCCGAACGGAAGAAGGCCATAATGGCATACTCATGAGTCCCCGGTTTTACTTTCTTCATCCATAGATCATTGTAAGACAGAGATTCCTTATATCTCTTCTCATAACACAGCTGCACTGATTTCTGACGTAGATAAAGCGTGGAATGTGGGTCTAACATCTTATATAATTGTTGCCTGTATCCATCTGACTCTTTAAAATAGATCTGTTTCATCTTTTCATCACTCGCATAAAAGGCCATATCGCCATACAACTGTGAAAGACCAAAATAATAATCTATCAGAAGGCTGCCCTTGATCTCATCCTTATTAATTTGATGATAATAGAACTGTGCCTCGGTATAAAAGCCAGAGACAGCAAACTGGTGTGCAATCATGACATAAGCCTTAATCTTCAAATCATTTCTGTGGAGATTTTCTGCTATCTGGATACACTTATTCAGATATGATATCGCAGAATCATTCATCAAGGCGTGGTACTCTTCATAGATCCTCATGCCGGCATCATATTTTCTGATACTGTTACGGGTAGATCTGTATTCATTCTTGAGCTTTTCTATCTTCTTGTTTTTCGTAGCCATATAGATACTTGAATTCGCAATAGCCTTATCAAGACATTGATACATCGAGTCCAGATTTTGGGCATGGCTATCTAAGACTATAAATACAAAAAAGAAGAGCAGTAATGCCTTTTTCATGATGATTAGTTCTAACTGGTTATTCTGCAAAGATAATATTTTTTATAACAAATAAACCATCTCATTACTTTTTAATTCAATAAAAATCTATCCAACCTATATTAAAGAGAAAAATATCCACTTTTTTATTTTGCGTATTTACTTGTATGTCATTATCATTCAGTCAATTACACAATTTTATTATCAAAAATAACCCACATAATGACCTTTGTCATAAACAAAATGAAAGATTTTATCTTTAATTTTGCACTTTGAACATGAACCATAAAATAAAAAACTATGAACAAAGAAACAAAAAGATTCCTCTTTATAATTACCATTGGATTTATTCCTCTGCTATCCTGCGGTAGCAGCAATTCCATTACTAATGACGAGGGGAATCCACCAGACGGTACAACAACGGGGCAGAGTACTGCGTATGTCACCTCAGCAACGGGATTGTATTCACTGACAAAGATAAAATCAGACATGATATCAGAAAGTGGCAGCCCTGGTGCAGACATCGAGCTTGTCCCCACACAGGCCTATCAGACCATGGACGGCTTTGGAGCAGCCATCACATACAGTACAGCGTATAATCTGCTGAAGATGTCGCAAGCCGACAGGACAGCCTTCTTACGCAAGACCTTTTCTGATACGGATGGTTATGGATTCAGCTATGTCAGAATATCTATTGGCTGTTCTGACTTCTCCAGCACGGAGTACACCTGTTGTGATACTCCCGGAATTGAGAACTTCGGACTGCAATCTGATGACATTAATTATGTGATACCTGTCATGAAAGAGATACTGGCTATCAATCCTAATCTGAAAGTGATCGGCTCACCATGGACCTGTCCACGATGGATGAAGGTTGAAGATCTTGATCATAAAGCCCCTCATAATAGTTGGACAGACGGACACCTTAATCCCGACTGCTATCAGGCTTATTCTGATTACTTTGTGAAGTGGATCAATGCCTATCAGAGTGCAGGAGTTCCGATCTATGCCATTACGCCTCAGAATGAGCCTCTTAATAAAGGTAACTGCGCATCACTCTATATGCCGTGGTCAGAAGAGACGGACTTTCTGAAAGTTCTGATTCCTTCATTTAAGAAGAGTAGCGTTACAACAAAGATTTACGCTTACGACCATAATTATGATGCCTATTCTTATCCCCTCAATTTATATAAGACGATGGATGGTTACGAAGGTTCAGAATATGTTGTTGGTGCAGCCTTTCATAACTATCTGGGTGATGAGAGTTCTCTTGATAACATGCATAAAGAACGTCCAGACAAGGGACTGATCTTCACAGAGGCTTCCATTGGCACGTGGAACGACGGCAGGAGTCTGAGGTCACGCCTGTTGGACGACATGCAGCATATAGCTCTCGGGACTGTTAACAGATATTGTACTGCTGTCATCGTATGGAACTTGATGCTCGACACCAACATGGGTCCAAATCTTGATGGAGGCTGCCAAAGCTGTTATGGCGCTGTGGATATCAATAAGAATGATTATAAGACCATCAATCTCAATTCGCATTATTATGTCATAGCCCATCTCTCTTCGGTAATAAAGCCTGGAGCTGTCCGCATAGGGACCAATGAAAAAAGTCTGTCAACAAACGGGCTTATTTATTCCGCCTTTAAAAACCCTGACGGCACTTATGCCATCGTATTATGCAACACCTCTGAGATGCAACAGTATATCTCTGTAGGAAACGGTAAGAACATTATCAAACTTTTTGTGCCGGCCAAGAGTGTTGTCTCTACAAAATGGTGATTTGTTATACAATAGTTTTCAGGTTAATTGTAGTACCTCTTTCTGAGGGTTAGTTAATAGTTTATTTGATCAGAGATAACGGGCAGCCGTGATGGTCTGCTCGTTATTCATGCATCATTTCCTCATTCTATATCCTATTAGGGATTGGTAGTCTCTTCTTTTTCTGCAACGACAGCGTTCTTAGGAGCTTCCATGAGTGTAAGTCATTTCTCATTCAAAAGGAATGCCATATACAATGGCAATGTAAGCAAGGCTCCTGCCCTTTGTAACGCATCACAAAGTCAACTTCAAGCCAGGAATCCTTATGGAAATAATACAGTTTCCGTTGCATTTTAACATTTTAAGAATGACTTTTATTCTATTCTATACATTTTTTCAAGCGACTTTTATCTTCAACAACACATTTTTTCAAGCGACTTTCTGCGACATAGATAGATAATATATCACACAACACCAAATATTCAATGGAATAAATTGAGAGTGGCATTGAAGGTTTCATACATATCGAAATCTTATCATGATATTAAAAAACTTTTTTTGAGTTGTTGCAGGAGATTCTCTCCTGTTGTACGTCCTAAGCCCGCGGTTTTGATAAAGTCTGCATTAGGCAGGTCGTCACTTGTTTCTTCGCAAAATCTGCTTATGTCATCTGCCAATTGCTTAGGGACTGTGAATGATTCAGCCACTCCAAGCATCGCCGCAAGTCTGAACACATCTTTCTTGTGTTTCGCTATATGTTTACTGTCTATCTGGTCACCATGAGCCTTACGTTCGGTCATCTCCAGATATGCCTTGCATTTCAAACAAATCAGACTTTCAATATTGGCAATGTGGATACCATTTTCCAAGCGACTGTGTTCAATTGTGAAATGATAATAATCATCATTCATTAAAATGGCAGAGAGACTTGACAGATCTTCACTGACAGGAATAGGTGTTATATGTGCATACTCAGGAAAATCAATCAAACCAAAGTTTCTGGAAAACAGCTCCACTTGGTAAGGATATTCCTTATTGGCTGGGTTCATAAACCTATAGTATTCATGTTTTTGATGTTGTCTCTCAACGATTCCTTTATTTTGCTCTCCATATTGGGCTTTTTTTACAAATTCCCAGAATCTGCTGACAAACTCTTTTGATAGAGCTTCCACTATCAGAATAACATCAATGTCCTTTGTCGCACGTGGCGTTTGGGCGTATATTTCTTCGTGAATCTCACATGCCGTCCCGCCTATGATCACATAATTATCTTCGAATTCAGAAAAGAATGCCTTAAATTGTTCTAAACCTCTTACCATTTGATTTCGTTTATCATGTTTTCCAGTTCAATTTGTACGCGTTCATCCTCATTATCTTTCAATGAAAGATATAAGGATAACTTGTCTACCACCTTTACACTACTTAACAAGTGTGGATTGTAACGCCAAATTTCTATGGTGTTGATTCCGTATTTTTTGTCTGTCTGAATACCAGAAGATTTCAGGTCTTCACCACTGATGGCATAGCACATAGTTGCCTCGTCATTGATCATAGTATATTCTGCCAAAGCATTGATACCACTCAATAAGGCATTATTGACGGTGCTGTCAGAGTAAACCACACGTTCAATGGGATTTACCAGCAAAGGAAGGGCTTTCTCCCATAGACGTCTGCGAGTGTCGGTAAAAAGATATATCTTCTCTTTTCCACCTTTCACTGTTAAGATATGATTAGTAGACAGCCATCTTAGGGCCCGGCCTGCAGTTGCATACGAAACGCCGAATTTTTCAATGATGTTCTGCATGTTTAAAGAATCATCCATATTGCCGTTCTCCAATTTATACAATATAATACACTGTGCAAGAGGTGGAATGGCAACATTGGTACGTTCGTCAAAATCCTTTTGTCTTTTCAGATCAATGACTAAATCAGGGATAAACATCTGCTTTTGTGGAATGATGAAATTCACTCTTTGTTTGACAAGTCGTTGCAAGTTGTACGAAGCGATTTTATCAAACACAAAGATAGGAGTCATACCAATCTTGTTTGCAATCAGAGCCTTTTGTCTACCTAATTTTGCAGGAGTAACGTCCATACTATCAAGACAGAAACATAGCAAGACTTGATGCTGAAGGATGCAGGTATCATAAAACTTATACATACTGGAGATGGCTATAGGAAAGTGACCAATCGCATCATCAGCAAGTGGGGTTAATTTCACTTGTTCATTCATCATTGTATTAATATACAATGATGTTTCTTTCATAAAATCATTACTTTTGCACATAATCACATCTATATGATTTTATGCAAAAGTAATGATTATATATTGAATATCAAAACTTTTAAGCTAAAAAATCATGTCAAGCATAGAAAGTGGTTATGACTCATAAGAACTTAACTACCATTAAGAAATATAAACTAACGCCATCATACAGCTCTGAAGTTCAGATCTCACATGATGGCGATAGCATATTTTGTTTATGAATTGTCTCATAAACATCTTTCAAGAGAACTTATTCGTCATCAATTTTAATAGCACTAATGATGGAATTTACATATTTTTCCCTTGTTATCCTTCTTTGATTTGGGTGATATACATCGAGCCACAGCTTTCCATCCTTTTTGTATGGGTCAAGGACACCTGAAACACTGGATTTTGCAACTAAATCATTTTCGCTAATTCCCAAATCTTTCATAAAATACTGAAACGTAAAGCCGAAAATGACAACATCAGGGTTAAACAAATCTATTTGTTCAAACAAAATTGGTTTCCAAATATTATAAAACTCCTGTATTTGATCGAGTGATGATTGTGTTTGATTTGGCATTTTGCTAACATTTATATATGCAATTTGCTGAAGGATGTTGGCCATTGACTTATCGTAACAAATCCAATCCATTGATTCCCATGGCAAGTTATTAAAATATCCATACATGGAGTATATAATAGGTTGCCAAGAAGGATTTGACCAAGCATCTTCCTTTGGAGATTTACCATTTTCGCCGTGTCCACTAAAACATTCATCAACTATTGACCAGCCTCCTCCTTTTGGCTTGTCATCCTCACAACGATCATAAGGTTCTTTAAGTACCCACATGATTTTTTTACCGCATGAGAGATATTTCTCTATATCGGCTACACCATCATAAATTGGTGCTATATCTTCATCAGACAACCCTTTCTCTTGAGCAAATTGTTCAATTTTCTCATTGATAAGCTGTTGCCCTTTCTTAAATTCTTCTATACTCATAATTTTTTATCTCCTTATATTTATATACAACGTAAATTGTACGGATTTATTAAATTTTACTTCATTTAGGATTGTGTATGTCTGAATTCCAGAGTATTTAAATCCGTAACGGCATAGTAATATCTGATGTTTACCCGAACAGCTCCTCCACCTTCATCTCTTCATATCGTTTAATATCTTTCTCCGTAATATGCAGTTCCTTGCAGAGCATCTTCTCGGGCACGGCATACATAGACCTTGGGGAGATGATGGAGCAGGAACTCTGACAGCTCGGTGAGGACAGCGATGAGGTCGCTTCTCTTGAGCGAACAGTTCCTAGAAATTTCTTTTAGGAGATCTTCAGTGGATACAGTTCTGGGGGGTATGACCTTTGGGAAATAGAGACCGTCGTATTCACGGGAGGCATTCCTTAATCTTGACATTTTTGACCTGAACATAGCTTTTTGATTTTTCGTCGTTGTCGT
>OBMA010000358.1_pt1 | contig 26518 bp, 17 predicted proteins | sample 1539141 | NCBI WGS metagenome assembly OBMA01 (sample SAMEA3991484, study PRJEB22521) | metagenome | biome: anthropogenic terrestrial biome; feature: sewage plant; material: raw primary sludge | place: Sweden | collected 2012-09-26
GTTCCTTTCTTCTTCAGTGAAGAAAGGAACCGAAAGACACCGGCGCTGAGCTTCGAAAGCTAAAAATGCCGCTTGCTCCGCTAAAGCCTTTTAATGCTGCGAGCCTTGACGGTGTTTTTTCCGTTTTTTTCGGCTCTCCGCTAAAAGGCTTTTTACGCTGCGCAAGTGCCATTTTCTTAACGCTTTCGGAGCTAATGCGCGGTAAAGTTACAGCTGACGCATATTCGGGGGAGAGATGCGTGGGGTGGAGGTGCGTGGGGTAGAAATGCGTGGGGTGACGGTCACTGCATCGCCATTGCCCGGTGTGCGCGGTGGTGGTGCGTGGGGTGGCGGTGTGAGGAGGAGGCGCGTGCGGTTGGCTTTACGTGGCGTGACGATGACTGGGAGGTGACGCGTCACCTCCTCCTCGCGTCACTACAGCCCATTAGGGCTGAATAAATTGGTTGGTGGTGGTTTTTGTTTTGTTGTTAATCGCTACGGAACGCGCTACGGAATCGTCCTCCGTCCGATAGTGACGCGAGACGTGTCACATCCCGGTTGGGGAGACGCGTGGGGTGGCAATGCGTGGGGGGTCGATGTGTGTTGCGTCGGGTTGATGTGTGGGTGCTTTTGTCTGTCCTTTTGGGTTGTCTGTTTTGGTTATCTGTTTTGTCCGTTTTGACCGAGAATGGGGGGCGGAATGTTGCATCTTTGCGGTGTCGTTGCCGATGTTGACAACGGTGTAAAATTTTTAGGTGTATGTTTAATTTGAATTTGTTGAGGAATGTCCGCTTGTCGGATAAGTTTGTGAATGTGCTGCTGGAGGTGATAGTGCTGCTGGCTCAAAGGGCTCTGGAGGCGGAGAAGGCGGACTTGAACAGAAGGGTGGCGGACGCGAAGATGACTGGGGCTGAGGCGGAAGCGAAGGCGGTCGGAACTGTTGACGCTGATGCGATGGACGCGAAGATGAATGGGGCTGCTGAGGCGGAAGCGAAGAATGAGAGGGTGAACGATTAGTGTCTGATGTGTTGAGTTCTTTTGGAGGGGTGGATGCGATGTGGAGATGCGGTGGAGGTGGTGCGGGGATGAGGTGGGGATGGTGCGGAAATGAGGTGGTTTGGTGGTATGGAATAGGTGAAAATAGGATGATGAGTTTGGTGCGGTGGTGCAGGGTTGCGGTGATTGGTGCGGTGGAGGTGGTGGTTGTTGCGGTGATGGTATATTTGATTAACTAAATGGAGGATGATATGATATTGACGAGTGTATTGGCGGGGCTGCTGTCTGCGGCGAGCGGTGCGATGAGCGCTCGCGAGGGCCGTAGGGCGATTGAGAATCAACGGAGGGAACTGCGGGATGAACGGACGATGAATGACGCGGATTATTATGGTGACCGTTATCTGAATTCGGTGGACGGACCGGTGACGCAGTCGGAACTGGCAGGGGTGCGTAGACAGTCGGAACGGAATAATGGTTTGGCGGACCAGGCGGAGGTGTCGGGCCAACTGACGCACGACCAGGCTCTTGCGGCTAAACAACGTGTGAATGATACGATGGCGAATGCGGTGGATGGTGTGGTGAGCCGCGGCGCTGCGATGCAGTCGCACTTGAACCAGTCGCACTGGAACAGAAACCAGTCGCTGGGCGCGGTGGAACGTGGATATGATGCGCAGGTGGCTCAGAACTGGAGCAATCTGGGCGATAATCTGGGCGGTGCGCTGGCTGGCGTGGTGCGTGCTGCTGGCGTGGCTTATGCTGACCGTCACCGTAAACTGAGTGGTGGTGGAGGTGGTGGAGGTGCTGGCTATGGCGCTTCTGGAAATGTGTGGGGAAATGCTGGTTGTGGGAAGGGAGGCGCGGAATGAGCAGGACGGTGAGTACGAGTGCCCATACGGGTACTGACCGCCGCTCGCTGGAGACTACGCGGACTTCGGTGCGGCTGTTTGACCCTGACTGTTATCGCTATAATGTGATGCGGCTGAAGGAGAACCCCACGGTGATGCCGGCGGCTGCTCCTTCTGATGGGGCAACTGATACGACTGGCTCTGCCTCTGCTCCTGATGCGGTGGAATGTGCGGCTGCGGCTGCTCCTTCTGTTTCTGCTGCTCTCTCTGTTGGAGGTGGTGGAGGTGTTGGAGGTGGTAGAGGTGCTGCTGGTGGCGGAACTGCTGAGGGTGTGAATGATGGGTATGGTAGGGGGAAGGTGGCGACGGATGACGGGTCTGGACTGCCGGACGGTGAACTGGAACGGGAACTGCTGGCGGTGAGACGGACGGATGCGGAACGTGCGGCGGCTGATGTGGCGGTGTCGGCGGCGGCTGACTTGGGCAAGAGTGTGGGTGATTTGCAGGGAAAGGGTCTGCCTCCGGTGGGGCGTAATGCTCCGCTGCTGCTGCCTGCCATGAACCGCTACGATGCGCTGCGTGAGCGCTATGGCGGTGAACTGCGTCATTTGTATGATGACCGCTTGCGCCAGGGTGAACGACGGGCGGCGGGCAATCTGCAACAAAATCTGCTGCGACAACGGGGCGAACTGACGCTGGAGAACCATCTGCAACAACGGCTGCTGGATGCTGCCACTACGAGCGAGTCGGTGGTGAATGCGCAGGGAACTTCGCTGTTTGACAGCGGGGTGAAACGCGATGCGGTGCTGACGGACAGAGGTGGTAGAGGTGGTAGAGGTGGTAGTGCTGCTGGTAGAGGTGGTAGAGGTGCTGGCGGTGGCAATGACCGTTACAGCATTGCTGATACGGATGGCCGGTCGGTGCGCGGCATGTGGGTGGTGTCGGCTGATGAGGCGGCCCAGATAATACAGACGGCGATTGATTTGGGGAATGATGCGCAGCTGGACTATATTGGCAGGCTGGTGGGTGCGAAGGACCACAGCCGCAAGGGTGTGAGTGTGCGTGCCCAGTTGCTGCTGAATCAGGGTATGAAGAGTGGCTCGGCGGGCCATGCGCGTACTGCCCAGCTGCTTTCGGCTATCATTCCTTCTCTGCGCGGCAAACGGGTGATTGACGGCATACTGCGCAGGTGCTATGTGGGCAGGAGGCGGTGATTGTTTTTTTTTCTGTCGGATGGTTTTATTTTTTTAGGAGGTTGCTATGGCTGAATTGGTGTATGAGGGGGATGGTTTATCGGAGAATGGTGTCGGCGATTTGCGTGCGGCTGGCTTTGGGGTGGTGCGTATGGGGGTGGATGAGGTACTGGCTGAGGCGGTGCGTCTGACGAATTATGCGGATGATGCGCGGCTGTCGGGAGAGGGTGGAGAGGGTGGAGGTGGTGGAGGTGGTGGTAGCAGTGTGGCGGGTTGTGGTGATGTGCTGAATGAGGTGGCTGATGCGGCATTGTGCGTCCGTCTGCTGGCAGAGGCGCGGGTGTCGATGTATGGCTGCATGGGCCGTATGATGCGTGGAGTGGCGCAACCTGCCGCGGAGGAGGGGAAGCTGCTGTGGCGTGTGGCGGTGCTGCCTGCCATGGACCGGGTGGCGCTGGACCAGCTGCCTGCGGCGATGCTGCATTGTCTGGCACTGGATGTGGCGGCCCACTGGCTGCTGCTGCGCCGATGCGGTGCTGCGACTGATGCGCTGCAACAACTGGAGCGGACGCGTGATGGGGTGCGGAACCTGAGCCTCTGGCACGCTCGCGGTCTGCGCCGCAGAATTGGTCCGTTGATATGATAGGAACTGGAAATGAGGTTATTAGATTTTTTTCAAAATAATTAGTCTGTGAAAGTGGTGAATATGGAAAAAAAGGCGTATCTTTGCGATGACTCGAGAAGAGAAATGATAAAGAAGGAAAATTTAGAAATGATAAGAAAGGTATGAGAAAAAAAGAAGAAAGAGATCAGATTCTGTATGGAATGTTCAACCGACTGCTGAAGGCACGCCGACAGCAATATAAAGGCGAGCAGAATGCCGCGGCGCGCGCGCTGAATGACACTTATGCGGATGTGGGCATATTGTTCAACATCAACCCTATCACCATCAGGCACATACTGAGCCGAATGGACCATGGCGAACCAGCTGCCCGCAACCAGTCGGAGAACGCGGCGCTGAATGCGGCGTGCTGCTATATGCAGATACTGAAAGACTGCGTGTTTGCGGCGGCGGACAGAGGTGGCCAACCTTTAACCGAGTGGAGATAACGTGCCCCACGGACAAGAGAAAACCAAAACGATGCGGAATGAAGAATACCGACACCCCACGCTGGCCGCCATGGTGGCGGAGAACCAGCAACGGATAGCTACCTACTTCCGCCCGTATGACCCTGAGAAGGGTGATGCAGAGCAGCAGGTGACCGCCCGACAGCGCGTGAAGCTGCAAGACACGGAATACTGGCTGCCGACGGCGATGGTGGCGCGCTGGCCGAGTCTTGCCGACGGAAACCTGACGGAGGTGGCACGCGCCCCTCTGGAGGTGGCGGATGATGCCGACAGCGACACGATGGCTCCCACTGCAAAATCGGGGTGCGCTATTCCATCGTCACCAATGGAAAAGATGCAACGGCTGCGGCTGCGCTACGACTTTGAATACTGGTGCTACCGATGCGTGAAAGTGCAGGACAAACTGTCGAAACGGATGATACCGCTCAGTCTGAACCATGGACAGCGGAAGACGGCGCACCAGTTTGAGGAACAGCGCCTGCAGCATCTGCCGATAAGGGTGATAATAGTGAAAGCGCGGCAGTGGGGAGGGTCGACCGTGACGCAGATGTATATGTTGTGGCTGCAGCTGTACCACTACCGCCGCTGGCACTCCGCGATAGTATCGCAACTGAAGAACCAGGCCATCAACATCCGCTCGATGCTGACGAACGTGATACGCAACTATCCCACGGACGTGGCGCAACTGAGCATCACCGGGTTTGAAGGATTGAGCAGCACCCGCTATCTGCCCGAAAGGGAATGTAAGATACTGACTGGGAGCGCGGAGAGTCCGGATGCCTTGCGCTCGTTCGACTTCTCGATGCTGCATCTGTCGGAAGTGGGGCTGTGGAAATCGACCCCGAGCCGCTCGGCCGACGACCTGGTGCAGGCCCTCTACAGCACCGTGCCCTACATAGAGGGGAGCCTGATAGTGATGGAGAGCACCGCCAAAGGCATCGGCACCTTCTTCCACAAGAACTACCAAGCGGCAGAGAATGGCGAAAGCGTGATGCGGCCCGTGTTTGTGGGCTGGTATGAGAACGAGAACTATGCGCAATTCAGGCACACCCAAGGGGGGCAGAAGATAATGCGGAACGCCGCCGGACTGCCCGAGAGCGCGGTGAGTGACTATCGGCATCTGGTGGAGGAATTCAGTCCCTATCAGTGGAAACAATGGGAGCAAGGCGCCACCCTGGAGGGCATAGCATGGTATGCCGACACCAAACGCGGTCTGCAATACAGCGACTACATGATGAAGAGCGAATATCCAGGGAGCGCGGGCGAGGCCTTCCAGACCAAGTGCAACCGCTACTTTGAGCAAGCCCACATAGAGGCGTGCCGGGCCACCTGCCGCGAACCCCAGTTTGTGGGGAACATAAGCGGGGCAAGCGAAAAAGGGCGTCAAGCCCTGTCAGGCATCCACCTGACGCCCGGGCACAGCCCGAGCGACGAGCTGAGGATATGGATTATGCCCGACGGAATGAACGCCAACGGACAAGGGCAGCCCAGCACCCGCCCTGCCAGCATCAGCCAACGGTATCTGGTGGTGGTGGACATCGGCGGACTGTCGAGCAAAGCGGACTGGAGCGTGATATCGGTGTTTGACCGAAAAGCCCTGACGCGCACCGACGGATATCTGGAACGGGCGGCCACCTGGCGGGGACACATTGACCACGACTGGCTGGCATGGAAAGCGGCGCAGATAGCCACACTGTATGGAAAGGCACTGCTGGCCATAGAGAGCAACACCCTTGAGACCAAAGACGCCGTGCAGATACAGACCAGCGAGGGCGACCACTTCTACACGGTGATAGACGAGCTGTCGGAGCACTACAGCAATCTGTATATGCGGACGAGCGAGCCTGACGTGGCGCGCGAGGGGGTGACCTACCGCTATGGCTGGCACACCAATGTGCGGACCAAATATCTGGCCTATGACCAATGCCGCTCCTCACTGCGTGACGGCGAATATGTGGAGCACGACTCCCGCTGCGTGGACGAGATGGGCTGGCTGGAGAAAAAAGCCAACGGCAGTCTGGGCGCGATAACGGGGCAGCACGACGACCTGATAGACACGACCGCAATCGGTCTGTACCTCTCGACCCGTGAGATGCCGATGCCGCGCGAACGGAGTGCCAACGGGGGACAATATCACCGTCCGACGGGTGACGGCGGCTATGCAATGATATGACAACAAGAATGACGGAAAATGGAAAATTGACCAATGAACAGAATAGAGAATGATGAGATAATATACAGCTACAGCACGGCGAGCCTGCTGGACGAAGTGGAGCTATGGAGCGCGATGAGCGCGGACGCCAACGCACCGACCGCCGAGACGGACGCGACAGTGGTGACTGACGATGAGGCGCGGCCCGTGACCGAGCTGCTGCAAGCCGCCGGACTGCACATAGGGACAACGGAGCTGGGCAAACTGAGCGACGCTCCCTACAGCTATGACGCGAGCAGCGGAACCATGATGCTGCGGGTGAGGAACAGCGGCAGCCAGAGTGCCGCCACCATAGGGCAGACCGATGCCACACTGGGGGAGGTGCTGGCGCTGTGGGCGCTGCACGCATGGCTGATGGTGAAAGGACAGCGGGAGACCGCCGCCAACTGTCTGCCACATCTGAACAGGGCACGGCAACGGCTGCACCAGCAACTATTTGCCGCCAGAGGATAGACCTTTTTTAAAAAAAAGCAGGGGCTGAGTCGGAAACGACCCAGCCCCTGCTGTATCAGATAAAAGCCCGGAAACGGCAAAAGCCGCCGCGTGGCAAAAATTATTCGAACTTAGCAAAATCAGCCTTTCGCATATCGCCCGTCTTGGCAAACGCATCGTGGAGGGCAAAAGCCGCCATAAGGCTGTGAGCCGTCTGACCGCCCTTGCAGAGTTTCAGATAATCCCACATGAGCTGCTTGTAGTCAGGGTGCACACAATTCTCGATGATACACTTGGCACGTTCCTCAGGCGCCTTGCCGCGCAAGTCGGCCACACCCTGTTCGGTGACCAGCACCTTGACAGAGTGCTCGCTGTGGTCGACATGGCTGACCATAGGGACAATAGGCGAGATGCAGCCATCCTTCTGAGTGGAAGGACAAGTATAGATAGAGAGGTAAGCGTTGCGGGTGAAATCGCCCGAACCACCGATACCATTCATCATTTTAGAGCCGAGCACATGAGTGGAGTTGACATTGCCATAAATATCGGCTTCGAGTGCGGTGTTGATAGAAATCAGACCGAGACGGCGGATGATTTCAGGATTGTTGGAAATCTCGATAGGGCGGAGTACCAGCTTGTCGCGGAAATCGTTCATATTGTTGTAGACATCCTCAAGGACGGGCTGAGTGACAGTGAGAGAGCAGCCGCTGGCAAAAGAGATGCGTCCCTCCTTCATCAGCTTGATGACGGCATCCTGAATGACCTCAGTGTACATAGTGAACTGCGGAATCTCCTTATCCTCGCCCAGGAAGCCGAGCACCGCATTGGCCACATTGCCGACTCCCGACTGGATAGGGAGGAAATCCTTAGGAATGAAGCCCGACTTGAGCTGCGAAGCCAAGAACGAAGCAACATTCTGTCCGATGCGGGTAGTGGTGTCGTCGAGCGGAGTAAACTTGCCGACCTCGTTAGGGCGGCTGGTATTGACCACCGCGATAATCTTGTCAGGGTCCACCTTGACGGTGAGAGAGCCAGCGCGGTCCTTGACGGAGTAGATAGGAATCTCCTTGCGGTAAGGAGGGTCGACAGGCTCGAACAAATCGTGCATGCCCAAGAGCGTCTTAGGCTGCATATCGTTAATCTCAACAATAATCTTGCTGGCAAGACGGGCAAAAGTAGGAGTGCTGCCGACACCTGCAGTAAGAAGAATCTCACCATTGGCCGACAAGTCGGCCGCCTCGATGATAGCGACATCCAGTTTGCCATAAGTGCCATAGCGCAATTCCTGAGCGAGCTGCGAGAGGTGCATATCAATATACTTCACCTCGCCGGCATTGATAGCCTTGCGCAAGTCCTTATTGCTCTGATAAGGGGTGCGGAAATTGACAGCATGAGCGCGGGCGAGCTCCCCATCGCAAGAGTCGCCAGTGGAAGAGCCAGTGAACAAGTCAATCTTGAACTCACGGCCCGCATTATGTTCCTCCTCAGCAAAGCGGGCGATAGCAGTAGGGAGCTCCTTGGGCGAGCCAGATGCAGTGAAGCCGCTGGTGGCGACCTTATCCCCATTCTTTATCAGCCGTGCAGCTTCGGCCGCACTCATAAAATTGTATGCCATTTTTATTTAAATTTAGTTTATTCCTGTATAAAAATGCAACCTAAAAAAGCTATTTTGCGCAAATTTACAAATAATTATCCATTTTAGGCAACAAAAAGCAAGTATAAAGCGGAAAATAATAGTCAAAAAGGTAAAAAAATGGAAAATCAGTAGATGGAGATGTCGGAAGGCAAAGCAGCCTGAAGACAATCCAAGTGCTGAGCGCGGAGCAAGAGCATCCGTTCCTTATAGAAAGGAGAAGCCTGCTGGAAAGCCCTGACGCCCAAAGCCGGCAGATGGAACAAATCGGACCAGACATCGTCCTTGGCAGGATAGCTGGCGACGCAGAAATCCCTCAGCTTGGCCAAACGGGAGGCCCGCTGAATGGCCACCTGCAAATCGCCCAACTCGTCGACCAGCCCGATGCGCTGCGCCGTGGTGCCACTCCAGACATGACCCTGCGCCACCGCCTCAATCTGCGCCACCGAACGGTGTCTGCCGTCAGCGCAGCGCTTGACAAACTGCGCGTACCCCCTATTGACATAGAGCTGCAGCAGGCGCGCCTCGTCGGGCGACATAGGGCGGAAAATGGCAGGAAAATCAGCATTACGGTTCGTCTTGACCACATCATAGTCCATCCCGACCTTCCCAGCCAGATTCTGCACATTAGGAATGACCCCAAAAATGCCGATAGAGCCCGTGATGGAAACGGGGTCGGCCACGATGGCATTGGCACTGCACGCCATGTAATAGCCACCCGAAGCCGCATAATCGCCCATGCTGACGACGACAGGCTTCTTCTGCCTGAGCAGTTGCAGCGAGCGCCACATCTGCTCAGAGCCATAAGCGCTGCCGCCCGGCGAATTGATGCGGAGCACGACCGCCTTCACCTTATCATTGTTGCGGAGCTTATCCATCTCCGCACAAATCTTCTTGGAACTGATGCCCTCCTCATTGCCATTGTCAATCTCGCCAGCGGCATAGAGCACAGCGACCTGGCTGCCCGAATCGTCGAGAGAAAGAGACTGCGCATAATCGGCCGCCTCGGAAAACGGGACCTCCGCCCCCGCAGCGAGCGCGAGCTTGCGGCGGAGCAAAGCCGAGACCTCATCGGCATAGACCAGCCTGTCGACCAGATGCAGCTTGACATCGGCCTCAGGAGAACGGAACGACTGGAAACTGTCGGCAGCGGCATTGAGCTGACCCACCTGCAAATGGCGCGAATCGGCAATCTGGCGCAAGACCGTCGCCCACAAATCGCCGACCAGCTGAGTGGCCTGCAACCTGCTGGCCGGGCTCATCTGGCGATTGGTATATTGCTCGGTGAACGACTTGAAAGTGCCGACCTTGACGACCTGCATCTGGATGCCCACCTTATCGAGCAGCTGCTTATAGAAAGAAGAGCGGTAGGCCAGGCCGCGGAAATCGACCACGCCATCGGGGTTGAGGAACACCGAATCGGCCGCCGAGGCCAGATAATAGCCCCCCTGCGAGTAAGCGCCCGAATAAGCATAGACAAACTTGCCCGAAGATTTGCGGAAATGGAGAATGGCATTGCGGAGCTCGCAGAGGCTGGCAAAGCCCCCCGAAAAAGCGCCCGGCTCGATGAGTATGCCCTTGATATTCTTATCGGTCTCCGCCTCACGGACCGCCGTGAGCAAATCGTCGAGGCCATATTCATAATCCTCGTCATTGCCAAAGAGAGAAGCCAGCGTGGGCTTGGAGCGCTCGACCAGCGAGCCTTGCAGACGGATACGGAGCACCGAATTGCCCGCAGGCAATTCCGGCTCGGCATGTTCGGCCGCGATACCAACCACTGCCAGCAGCGCCAGCACACCCACCACACCCAAGAGCGCCAAGCCGACAAAAACGGCCAGCACCATCTTGAAAAACTGTTTCATGAAATACCATTTAAATATAACAGATACAAAAGTACGTTAAAAAAACAAGCGACATTTCACAGAAAGCACAAAACTTGATAAAATTTGAAACAAATAAAGGGGAATTTTTTTCAAAATAAACCGAAGCGTGATGAATTTTATTATAAATTTGTAGGTTGTATGAACAAAGAGAAGGACACCCCCGAAAGCGCATAAAAATTTTAATAATTAAAATATATCTTCTAATATGAAATTCGGACATTTTGATGACGAGCGTCGTGAATACGTCATCACGAATCCACGCACACCGTGGCCATGGATCAACTACTTAGGGAATGAGGATTTCTTCTCCCTGATATCGAACACCGCGGGTGGATACTGTTTCTACAAGGATGCAAAATTCCGTCGTATAACCCGTTACCGTTACAACAACGTCCCTATGGATGCCGGAGGCCGCTACTTCTACATCAAGGATGGCGATACCATCTGGAACCCAGGCTGGAAGCCATGCAAGACACCGCTGGACAGCTACGAGTGCCGCCACGGCATGAACTACACCATCATCAATGGTGCGAAGAACGGCGTGGAAGCGGAAGTAACCTTCTTTGTGCCGCTGAACACCTACGCCGAAGTGCACAAGGTGAAGCTGACCAACAACAGCAAGGAGACCAAGAAGCTGAAGCTGTTCTCATTCATAGAGTGGTGCTTGTGGAACGCAGCAGCCGACATGGAGAACTTCCAGCGCAACTTCTCGACAGGAGAAGTGGAGATAGAGGGTTCGACCATCTACCACAAGACAGAATACAGAGAGCGCAGAGACCACTACGCATTCTACAGCGTAAACGCGCCAATACAAGGCTATGACACCGACCGCGAGTCGTTCCTTGGCCTGTATAACGGATTTGACGAGCCAGAGGCAGTGCTGGAAGGCAAGCCACGGATGTCATTCGCACACGGATGGTCACCAATCGCCTCCCATTATATAGAGGTGGAGCTGAAGCCAGGCGAGAGCAAAGACTATGTGTTTGTGCTGGGCTATGTAGAGAACAAACAGGAAGAGAAGTGGGAGAGCAAGGGCGTAATCAACAAAAAGAAAGCGCACGACATACTGGCCAAGCTGGATACGACCGCGAAAGTGGACGCTCTGTTTGCCGAGCTGCGCACCTACTGGGACAACCTGCTGAACACCTTCGTGCTGAAGAGCGGCAACGACAAGCTGGACCGTATGGTGAACATCTGGAACCAATACCAGTGCATGATTACGTTCAACTTCTCCCGTTCGGCATCGTTCTTTGAGAGCGGTATTGGCCGAGGCATGGGATTCCGCGATTCCAACCAGGACTTGGTAGGATTTGTACATCAGATACCATCACGTGCGCGCCAGCGTATCATCGACATCGCCTCTACCCAGTTTCCTGACGGCGGCTGCTACCATCAGTATCAGCCACTGACCAAGCGCGGCAACAACGACATAGGTGGCGGATTCAACGACGACCCTATGTGGCTGATATTCGGAACCGTAGCTTATGTGAAAGAGACTGGCGACTTCAGCATACTTGACGAGAAAGTGCCATTTGACAACCAGCCAGGTTCAGAAAAGACCCTGTTTGAGCATCTGACCATCTCGTTTGACCACGTTGTAAAGAATCTGGGTCCACACATGCTTCCACTCATCGGCCGTGCCGACTGGAACGACTGTCTGAACCTGAACTGCTTCTCGTGGGACCCTAACGAATCGTTCCAGACAACAGAGAACAAGACAGAAGGCACCAAGGCAGAGTCGTTGATGATAGCCGGATTGTTCGTAGTGAGCGGAAAGGACTATGTGGAACTTTGCCGCGAGATGGGCAAAGGCACCGAAGCCGACCGCGCAGAGAAGTGCGTGAACAGCATGGTGGACGCCGTGAAGAAACATGGCTGGGACGGAGACTGGTATGTACGCGCATACGACTACTATGGCAAGCCAATAGGCAGCAAGCAGAACAAGGAAGGCAAGATATTCATAGAGAGCCAAGGCTGGTGCACAATGGCCGGCATCGGTCTGGAAGACGGAATGGTGAAGAAGTCACTGGACTCCGTAAAGAAATATATGGACACTCCGAACGGAATAGTACTGTGCAACCCAGCCTATACCGAATATATAGTAGACTACGGCGAGATTTCATCTTATCCGGAAGGCTACAAGGAGAATGCCGGAATATTCTGCCACAACAATCCATGGGTAATCATCGGCGAGACCGTATTGGGCCGCGGCGACTACGCATGGGACTACTTCAGCAAGATATGCCCTTCATATACCGAGGACAAGTCGGAGCTGCACAAGGTAGAGCCTTATGTATATTCACAGATGATAGCCGGAAAGGACTCAGCCAAACCAGGCGAGGCCAAGAACTCATGGCTGACCGGAACCGCCGCATGGAACTGGTATGCCATTTCTCAGTTCATACTCGGCATCAAGCCAAGTTACAAGGGCATCATGATGGACCCATGTATCCCAGCCGACTGGAAGGGATTCCATGTAAGCCGTATCTTCAGAGGCGCCACGTTTGAAATTGAAGTCAAGAACACTGGCGTGATGAAGGGCGTCAAGTCCATCACAGTGAATGGCAAAGCGGTAGCAGGCAACATCATACCAATGCAGCCTAAGGGCAGCGTGAACAAGGTAGAAGTAGTGATGGGCTAACAAACCGCGCGAAAGAATCGCAAGAAAAGTCAACAAGACACGGGACTGAACGGTCCTGTGTCTTTTGACGTATTATAAAGCGATAAAGCGAAAACAGCAAAAACAACAACAAATAAATGGAAAACAATCAGAAAGTCTCCTTTGTGGAGAAAGTAGCCTATGGAACAGGCGACATGGCCTGCAACCTATTCTGGGCGCTGATATGCGTCTTTGCCGCCATATTCTATACCGACTATTTCGGCATATCAGCAGCGGCGGCAGGAACGATGATGCTGGTGGTGCGCTGCATTGATATCACGTTTGACGTGATAATAGGTGCGTGCGCCGACCGAGTAAAGACCAAGTTCGGACGGTTCCGTCCTTGGATACTTTACGGAGCGCTTCCCTTCTGCGTGATAGGATTCATCACATTCCTGACCCCCGATTTCTCGCAGGGTATGAAGTTGGCATACGCCTATGTGACCTATGCCGCCTTCATGCTGATGTATTCGGTGGTGAACGTGCCTTATGGCGCCCTGATGGGCGTGATGTCGGCCGACCCCGAAGAGCGTACCTCCATCTCAGCCTATCGTAACATTCTGGCTCAGGCCGGATGTTTCGTAGTGTATGGCAGCACTTTGACCTTTGTGCAGTTCTTCTCGAAGAACCACACACCACAGGCCGCCTTCTCAATCATCGTCGGCATCTACGCACTGGTGGCCCTCTGCTCACTGATGTTCTGCTTCACGCAGACCAAAGAGCGCATAGAGCCCGTACATGAACAGAAAAACAAACTGAGTGATGACCTTAAAGACCTGGTGCACAACCGTCCATGGATATGCCTGACCTTTGCGGGCATCACGATGCTGTTCTTCACCGTGATACACAACAACCTTACCTCGTATTACGCCAAGTATTATGTGGCAGACATTGTGGTGGACTCAACCAAGACGAACGGTGCGATAAGCCAAGTGACGACCGGTCTTGACCAGAAGCCGATGTATGTATTGGCAGACGGCACACAGGACAACGGCCAGGGTGATGTGGCCTTCCAGACCAATGTGAACGGCAAGATGGTGAACATCCACTCACAGGAAGCGAACCGCGGAGGAGATGCAGCCCAGGCAAAAGTGGGTGATGAGCTGGTACACTTCAAGTATGACCTGAGCGGCAAGCTGTTCGGATTCATACCACTGTCGTGGGAGCTGTTCTCGACCCTGCTGCTGACGCTGGGCTCGATTATCACCATTATCGGTACGATATTGGTGAAGCCGCTGGTAAGCCGGTTTGGCAAGCGCAATGTGTGGATAGCGTGCTTCGTGATGGCCTCCATCTCGTCGGCGCTGTTCGCGTTTGTGCCACGCGAGGGTGACTTCTCACTGACCCTGATAGTGATTCTCCAAATTCTGTTTACACTCTCCATTGGACCATCGGGATTCATCATGTGGAGTATGTATGCCGATGTGGCCGACTACTCGGAGGTGGCGACTGGCCGCCGTGCAACGGGTATGATTTACTCGTCGGCTACGATGGCACAGAAGCTGGGCAATGCGCTGTCGGGCTCACTGGGTCTGTTCGCACTGGGAGCCGTTGGCTTCCTTGCCAATGATATTGCCATGAGCGATGCCACCAAGACGGGCATTCTGAGCGTGTTTGCATGGCTGCCATTGCTGGGCTCAATACTCGGCGTGATAGCTCTGTACTTCTACAACCTTGATGAGGCTACCGTAGAGGCCAATGCACAGAAACTGATTGAAATGAAGGCAGCTGCCGCTGCTGAAGAGACAAAGGCAGAGTAAAAAAGGCGAAAGCCAAATAACATAAAAAAGTCCCCGACTTCACATTCTGTGAAGTCGGGGACTTTTTTATGTTATAACCTTTTAAGAGAGGGTGCTGAAGGATGTTGAAGGATGGTAGTGAGATGTATGTTCGGCTTATGATTCTGTTTGTGTCGCTCATGGCAGCGCAGCCAAGAATCAGTTACATTTTAAAACTTAAAGATTATTGTGTATCTTTGTTTAATTGTAATAAGAATATGGGAAGAATACGAGAAGTGACAATGGCTGATGCTGCCGCCATCACAGCCATTTACAACAAATACATAACGGAGAGTGTGGTTACCTTTGAGACCGCAGCACTTAGCGAAGAGGAGATGCGGAAACGCATATCGGAGCTAAGCGCGCGGGGACCTTATTATGTGTACGAAGAGGCAGGGAGGGTGGAAGGCTATTGCTACGCCCATCTGTGGAAAGAACGGGAAGCCTACCTCCACACCTATGAGACGACCATCTATCTGGCACAGGGGATGCAACGGAAAGGAATAGGAACCCAGCTGCTGACCTGCCTCATAGCCGAATGCAGAAAGCGCGGTGTGCATGCCCTGATAGCGTGCCTCACCGAAGGCAATGCCGCCAGCGCGGCCTTGCACCAGAAACTGGGATTCCGCCTAGTGTCACAGTTCAGTGAAGTGGGATACAAACAAGGACGATGGTTGGGCGTGACGGACTATGAATTGCGGCTATAAATTCGATTTTTCAGGGCAAATACAAAAACTATCGGCTTGTTTCCAATGATGATTTTAGTTGACAAAGTAAATTGTCCCACAAATCTTTTGTCCTTTTATCCGTTTCCAGTTGATAGTTATGTCTGGTTTTTGTCTCGTGGTACAGCACTTTATCTTTAGTGAAATCAACTATAATACCATTCCCACTTATAGGACTGCCACTTAGGGATACAGTGCCAACCAAAATTGTCTTATTCGGATTTAACTGTTTGATGTTTTCGAATGTGAATAGGACACGGATAACAAGTCCCATACTGTCTTCACTATAAAACATGAAAGTTTTTCCGATGAATTCATCCTGACAATGAGGCTGTGCATCTGGGTGTAAATCTGTGTTCTCCATATAAATTTTGAACAAGTTGTAAATAGACGATACTATATGAAAAATATTGGAAATCGAACACAAAAATGTCAGGACCCCGAACTTATTAAGCAGGAATAAATCCACTAGAGCTTCTCAGAATTCTGACATTGCAAATGTAACAAAAAATCAGGAAACAGCAACAAATAGATGAATTGTTAAAATAGTATTTCTGAGGAAGATTTTATAAAGTGGTTAGACAATGTTAGACAAAGCCTTTTAAAATAGGAGATGGTGTATTTGTTGATATTTAATGGGAGAGCGAGACCTGTTGTTTCCCCAATTCCATTTATTTACTCATTGAATTATAAGCCTTATCGAGCCATTTACCCCAGTGCAAACGCGACAGGAAGATAAAACCACGGAAGCACAGCTCAATGCACATGGCAATCCAGACCCCTTTGAGCCCATAGCGAGGCGCAAGCAAGGCGGCGAGCGAAAGACGGACCGCCCAGATGCTGCCTAGATTCATGCAAGCAGGACGGAGCGTGTCGCCCGCACCTACAAACACCCCATAGGCGACGATGGAAGCCGCAAACATAGGCTCGGCATAAGCCTCGATGCGCAGAGCCATGACGCCCAGTTCCCTGATTTCCGGAACGGGAGTCATGATACTCATCATAAGGGGCGCCGCGACATACATGATGATGCCCATGAAAGTCATGACCAGCATACCGACCCCGACGGTGATATGCGCAAAACTGCGGGTAAGGTCGCGACGGCGTGCGCCGATGCTCTGTCCGACAAGGGTGGTGGCGGCATCGCCGATGCCATAACCCGGCATATAACAAAGGCTCTCGGCGGTGATGGCAAACGAATTGGCGGCAATGGCAAAGACGCCCAGGGGCGCCACAATGACAGTGGTCATGATTTGGGCACCGCACATGACGATATGCTCGCAGCCCATAGGCAGACTGATGTGGAGCGCACGGACCAGCGTGTGGCGCCTGATGCGGAACCGGCCATAAGAATGATTGAGCCGCAGCTCGGGAGAACGGAAAAACAGATACCACAACATAGGCAGCGTGGCGGTGATATAGGCCAAGACCGAGCCGATGGCAGCCCCTGCCACACCCAGCCCAGCTCCCGGCATATAGAACTGCAAACCAAAGAGCGAGACCACACGGGAGGGGAAGATGAACAGAAAATTGAAAAAGACATCGAACACGCACATCAGCACATTGAACAGCGAAGGAATGAGCATATTGCCACTGCAACGGAGCATACTGCTGGCCAGACAGCTGAACTGCCAGACAGGCATGACCAGACTGAAAATGAAGAAATAGACGGAGGCATCGTGATTGATGGCAGGCGTGCCCCCCAGCCATTGAGGAAGCACCCCACTGATGGCGCAGCCCACAATCATGAGCGCGAGACTGAAAACCAGCAGCACCAGCATGGACTGGCGGAGCACATTGCGGGCTTCGGCCTTATGGCCCGCACCGATGCGGTGGGCCACCTGCACCGAGAAGCCAGTGGCAGCCGCACTGCAAAGGCCCGCGACCAGCCAACTGCTGGTGGAGACCAAACCGATGGAAGCAGCGGCATTGGCCCCCAGACTGCCCACCATGGCCGCATCAATATACTCCATGACAATGGTGGAAAGCTGCGCCAGAATGGAGGGCGTGCCGAGCTGGAGAATCAGCATCAGCTGTTCCCTCGTCGTCATAGGCTCGCCTGTGCGGATGCGTGCCAGCAAGTCATTCCCAGTAATCATAAATAAATTTTAAAAAGCCTTTTAGAAATATCAGCGCCCGCAAAGTTACGGCTTTTTATGTCGCCGACCGCAGAGGAAAAGGGATAATAAAGAGGAAAGACGATTAAATTTTGGCAAGAGCCTCTTCCGTCTTATGCCGCAACTCGAGATAGACCTTATTTTTGTCGGGCACACGGTGGAAGGCATATCTGTCGAGATCGTGCAGCGCCTCGTGCAACCTGCCGAGCTGGAAAAAACACTCAGCCCTGTCGAGCAGGCAATCGGACCATAAATGCTCGTTTCGGTCAAGGAGCAACGAATCGTCGCTGATGGCCTTCTGATAATCATGAATCTGGATATAGAGTCTGGCCCTCTGAAAATAAGCATTATAGATGGTGTGGTCGAAACCGATGATATCGGAAAGCATCTCGGCCGACTTCTTGCAACTCCATTTGCCCGATTGAATGTTTCGGTCGATACGGGCAATCATTTTATCATACTTGTCACAATCTTGCTTCGCCTGTTCGTAGCTCTCCGCAGAAGTGAGCGGAATGGCATTGATGGAAGGGGGGAGCGAGACCAGCTGCCGAGGGAGCTCAATGTGCTTCTTGAGGTCCCAGCTGTCGTCATTGTGCATTTTGGTGATGGCATAAAAGTGGACAATCTCGTGGGTACAAATCTTCAGAAACGCCTCCTTGATGCGTGAGACCTTCTCGTTGATAGCATTATCGGTAGGGTCGATGAGGCGGTCGACAGACTGGCGGATAGAGGCCAGGTCGGAACGGTTGGTGACGGTGGAGTAGATAGCCAGCAGTTCCTCCCGCTGCGCAGACAGACACTTGAAGACGAGCCCCTCAGGGTGCCTCAGAAACAAAATATAAAGCGCCTTGCAGATAGGCGTCAGTTTCAGTTCGGCCCTATTGTCCGCCTCCTCGCCCGGGACCTCCCAATCGGGCAAAAGAAAAGCGAAACGGTCGGAGACCTGCAAACGGCTGCATTGCATCACCGGCTTGTCGTACTTCAGAGCCAACTCAGGAGCGACCGCCTTCAGGAGCAAATCGTAATAGCCTCTCGATTTGAGTTGCTTAATCTGTGAAGCGATGCGGTTGGCCATGAGCGTCGCCTCCTGCTCCCCCAAATCGTTACTGTCGGCATCGTTCGGCGGAGGCAGTGCGATATCGTCATTGAACAGATTATCAGAAAGCTGGTTTGATTTGCCTTCGCGCTCCACCTGTTCGGCAGGAGAGAGCGGAATCCGGAACTCGTCGGGAAGCACCACGGACGAATCAGACTTAGGGAGGGCAAAGAACTTTTTTCCTCCTCCGGTTCCCAGCAGCGACGCATAGCACTCAATGACCCCGCGGAACACGTCCTCCTCCAGACCGCCACTCAAATCGCAATAAGAAAATATATTCTCACCACTGGAAAAAATGACATAACGGAACAGCCCGCCATTCAGCGTTACCCCGTCGAGGCCCAACTCGCCGAGCATGGTTGCTGTGAACTGTACCGAGCTGGCGGACTGCAGCTTGTCAGCAAACGAAAGGCCCAAATCGGTAGATGCCTTCGGATAGATATAAGCCAGCGTATCGTCATCGGGAAGCGAAAGCGGAACATAGACAAAAGTCATATTCTTCCGCGCCAGCAAATTGGAAATAAAACTGAAATTGGACCGAATCAGACGGTTAAGCTCTTCATTGAAAGCAGACTCCACATAGTAAATCTCATCGGGCGCAAGGGGATTGACCGTCGCCGTGAAATTGGAGAACCTGTTTTTCGTCTCTTCGATAAAATCATTATCCATATCGGGAAAAAGCGTTAAATTCAGTAAAAGATATGCGAAGATACGCAAACAAAAGAAGTGAACGGCTGAAACGGAGAAAAAACGGAGAAAAATCGGGCAAAAAAGCAGTAAAAAAAACTTTTGACCCTCCTAAATGATATTTCTAGCTTCCTAAATATGACAAATTTTATTTATCTTAGCAATCTGATAATAGGGCAAAAGAACTCGATAATTAGTACAAGACTAATATTATGAATAAACACAATTTAATCAGCAGAACATCTCCTATTAACTACCTGATAATGGGATTGATAGTGCTTGTGTTGTCGATGCTGCCACAAGCGAAAGTGCAGGCATCGGGACAGAGCCTGGTATGGCGCGAAGACTTCGGCGTGGTGGCAGACTCGGCACGCTCAGACTTCTCCGACCCGAACAAGACACTGCCTGGACATACCTACCAAGGCAATATGAAAACGGACGTGCAAGATGGCCAATATGCCATAGCCAACAGTACCCGCTGGTGTCTGTATTCGGGAACCTTCTTCCGCTATGGCCGTGACCATACCGGAAACAAAGACGGCGCAATGCTGGTGGTGAACACCATGGGCACGATGGAGGGAAGTATCATATACGAGCAGAAAGTGGATTTTCCGCTGTGTACAAGCAACGACTATTATTTCTGCATTTATGCCTCGAGTATCACCAGTTTTGACTGCACACCCGCCAATCTGGAGTTGCGTATAGTGGCACCCGACGGCTCGACCATCGACTCGGTGCTGACGGATTCCATACCCTTCTGGGCATTAGCCAGCGGCATCTGGAGCGACCCTCACTGTGTGCGCACATGGAGCAAATATGGCCTGACCTTCAACTCAAAAGGTTATAAATCGGTGACGCTACAGATTATCAACCGTGCCATTTGCAAAAAAGGATATACGGCAGCAACTCTGCCGGTAGGGCAAGGTTGCGATGCGGGCAACGACTTTGTGCTGGATGACATCTCACTATACCGAATAGACAAAGACCCAGCGCCCGATGCAGTGGTATCGGCCGCGACGGTGACCGGTCAATCGAAACTGACCTCAGACTGCATCTACACCTCATCGTACACGATACCCGACAGCACGCTGGCGGCCTGGAAGAAAGTGTACCCCGTGATATATCTGCTGTGGCAGCAGTCAGAGGACGGCTACACCTGGACCACCATGGACAGCCAGAGCGGAGTGGATGCCTCGACCATGCAGGCTGATGTGGACATCACCAAAAATATGCGTTACCGCGTGATAATAACAGGCGGAATGACGGCTGCCGAAGGCAAGACCGTGGCTGAGCAGATAGCCACCAACGGAGGTCCAACCGATGGCTGTTACAAATTCTCGATATCGAACACGCTGGCGGCATCGAAGCCCGAAGCGGACTGCACCTACTCGTCCGACCTGAAAGCCCTGTTCAACGACGACTTCGGAACCGTTGACTCGGCCGCCTTTGTGGCCAGTCCTTATGCCAAATATACGTTGGGTGGCAAGAGTCTGACGGCAGGTCAGTATGTGGTGTGCTCCAATCCCTACTACACCCAGAAAAACTCGTGGGACGGCATCAATAAATCGACCGACAATACGGGAAATACCAACGGCGGAATGCTGGTGGCCTATTGCTCAAAAACATCAGCCAACTCGATATATGAACGGACCATCAGTGGACCCTTCTGCAACTGCAAGACGTATATGTTCTCGTTTATGGTGAAGAACAACCGCTCATGGACAGACGTGAACTTGCGGGCCCTGGTGCTGGACGGCAGCGGCGACACGCTATCCAGCCTGCCTATCAAGATAGGAGGAGCAGGCAGCCCATCGGCTTGGTTGCGCTATACCACCTCGTTTGACCTGGCGAAGAACTACACGGGCTCCATCACCGTGAAGATAGAAAACACCGCCAAGAACGATGAATTCTTGCTGTTTGATGATATAACGGTGCGGCTGTGCGGCGAAAAAGTGCCCCAGGACTCCATCTATATAGACAACACGCCCGGACTGACCAGTCTGTCGGGATTTGACTGTGCGGCACTGCCCGCCAAGACCATCAACCTGTCGCAGATGAGCGGATGGCCGACCAAATATCCAAGCTACAGCTATCTGTGGCAATCGTCGGACGACGGCGGCACAACCTGGACCACCCTGAGCGACAAGACCACAAGCATCAACTACGAGAACACCGCAGGCGGCACCAAACTGTATAGAGCCATCATAGCCGAGAGCGATGTGATAGCCAAAGCAGTGGCAGCCGGCAGTATGACCGACGGATGCGGCATCTACCTCATCACCAACACGGTATCGCTGACCTGCGAACAGAAATGCGAGTTCGGCGATGACAAACTGGTGCTGTGGAAAGACAACTTCGGCTCGGTGCCAGCAGGGACGCGCAAAGAGTGCGCCAATCTGAAAGGGCATACATTCCTCTCCAACATGAGCAAAAGCGTGGACGACGGCCAATATGCCGTGGTGTCGCGGATGAAAGATGCGGGCAGCTGGTTTGCCGGAGAAGGCGGAACCGACCATACGGGCAATGCCGATGGCGGATTCCTGGTCATCAATATCTCACCGACCTACAAGGACAAAGTGATATATGAGCAGACCCTTGGATTCACGCCTTGTGCCAACACCTCCTACTTCTTCTCTCTGTTCGCCTGCTCTGTATCGAAGCGCGTGGTGAGCGGAACCAACGGAGTGCTGTGCAATCTGACGTTACAGATAACCGATATCAATGACAATGTGCTGGCCTCGATAGAGACTGGCGACATACCCAACGCGCCAACCCTGACTGGCGGAATAGACTGGACCAACTACGGCGTAAGCTTCCTATCGAATGGGGACAAGATAAAACTGAAGATATATGACCACGCCGGGAACGGTTCGAACGGAAATGACCTTGCGCTGGACGACATATCACTGATAGCATGTCACACCAAAGCGCCCGATATCAATCTGAAAGCCGGGCTGAGCAAAGACACTACCGGTCTGTGCGGCGACTCGGTGACACTGAAGATAGACGACCTGAGCGCATGGGAAAAGATATATCCCAACACCGTGTACTGCTTGTGGCAGCGCTCGGGAGACGGTGGCGCCACCTGGACGACACTCGACAGCCTGAGCGGAAAGTCGGCCCAAAGCATCAGAGTGGCGATGGAACGCAACGAACAGAGTGTGAACGACACCATGGTGAACGTAGGCTACCGCTACCGCGTGATAGTGGCAGGTCCCGAAGCGGAGGTGACCAAGCAGATATCTACCCAAGGATATCCCGACAACGGCTGCTACCTATATGGAACCTCGAACGAGAGTACTGTAAGGTGTGACTGTGTGGACCCAGTGTTCGCGATGACCAGCAAGAAAGCCTACACCATCTGCGCCACGAGCACGGACAGCGTAAAACTGAGCGTGAGCGAGACCAACAAGGCCCCTTATGACAGTCTGAACTGGTATCAGCGCGCCAAAGGCACTACCGCATGGACGCGGATTGATACCGCCAAATCGATGGAACTGCACGTGTTGCCAAGCGACACCACCGAATATTACTTCCAAGCTGTCAATGGTGTCTGCCACTCAGACACCCTCATGGCGAAAGTGAATGTGAACAAAGCCATCAAGTTGGCACCTTTCAGCATCGACACCTTCTGCATAAACAGCAAAGTGACCGTGACCGCCAAAGTGACTGCCGGACAACCGACCCAATTTGTATGGAACGGAGTGGCAGGAATCGACTCGACCTACAGCATACCAGCTCTCAGCAAAAACGAGACCATAACGGTGTATGCCACCGACGGCATCTGCACCTCGGACACACTCAGCAAGACCGTGCTGAAAGAGGATACCTCCACGATAGTGCCGGCACTGCGTGATACGGAAGTGTGCAAACTGACCGACCTGACATTCGACTCAAAAGCAGTGGGACAGAAGGTACAGTGGTACAAGACCTACTCCGGAACCAACATCTACAAGCTGATGCTGACTGCGAAACAGCCGATACTGGAAATCAGTGCCGACAGCAGCCGCACCTACAAGGCCGTGGTATCGGGCGTCAAGTGTCCACAGAAAGAAGTGAAAGTGAACGTAAAAGTGAACATACCTGCCGAGATTAAATCGAGCATCGACACCACCAAGATATGCGAGGGACAGACGGTGACCATCACCGTGGCACTGGACCACGTGACAACACTGGGCTGGAAATCGAGAACCGACACCAACAGCGTGTTCACAGTGTGGAAACAAGGCACCTACAGCGATACCGACACCGAGACCAAAGAGACCCTGTCGCCAAAGGTTACCACACAATATATAGTAGCCACCCCAAGCTTCGGTTGTCCTACCCAGACCACACCAATCTATACGGTGGTGGTGGACCAGCCGATAGACTTTGACCTGAAGACGACCGACAGCCTGCTGTGTGGCGGAAAATCAGTCACCATCAGCGGATTACTGAATGCCGGAATGCCAAGTACCTGCGTGTTTACGAGGACGACGGAGGACGGAGTGTCCACCGAACTGCCGTTTACCAACTACACATATACCGTGGTGCCCGAATCGACAGCAACGTATAAAGTGGAGATGAAAGGTACCTACTGCCCTGGCACCTTCGACAAAGACGTGAAGGTGACAGTGGAGCAGCCACCCGTATTGAACTTGGCCGCCGACAAAGACGGCATTTGCGAAGAAGGTCTGGTGAATCTGACCCTGACGCAAAAGAACGCCATCGGCGTAGATTGGCAGAGCTCGACCGACGGCAAGACCTTCACCTCGTTTGTGACTACCGACGGGCAAAAGCAGTCGCCTAAGCAGACCACCTGGTATAAAGTGGTGAGCACCGGCAACAAAATATGTCCAGTGGCAGAGACCAACGTGCAGAAAGTGATAGTGGAGGACTCCATCAGATATGGACTTGCAGCCACCTATAATACTATCTGCAAGGGCGATGCCGTAACAATCAATGCAAAATTGACGACGGGGAAACCTACGGATGTGACATTCATGCGCAACAAAAAAGGTGGAACGAGTGTACAGTTGCCGTTTGTCAAAAACTCATGTTACGACATACCCGACTCAACGAGCACCTATGTATTGTCAATGTCGGGTACCTATTGCAATACTCCAGTCGTAAAGAGTGTGGATGTGGAAGTGGAACGACCAGCCATACTGACCCTGACTGCCGACAAAACCGACCTATGCGTAGGCTCGACCGTCAACATATCACTTGCCGCGCAGAATGCTAACAAACTGCAATGGCAATCGTCAACTGACGGAACGAACTATACAGCCATGACGGTAACCAGCGGAGCGGGTCTGAAGCCGGCTGTGAGTACCTGGTATAAAGTGGTGAACACGGGAGCCAAAGTGTGCAAGTCTACAGAATCGAACATATTGCCTATCACGGTAGAAGATTCGTTGCGATTTACCATAACAGAACCCGATTCTGCTGTTTGCGCAGGAACGCCAGTAGGCTCGCAGATAATGCTGACCACTGGTACACCATCGTCAGTGCTGTGGCAAAAGAGCATAAATGGTGGTGCCTACAGTACGATTGCTTCGGATTTGGTATTCTCGGATATGCCGACGGCGACAACCTCCTACAAGGCAGCACTGACCTCTTTGACCTGTCCATCGGCTGAAAAGACATTTACGGTAGCCGTACAGCAGCTGCCCGTCATCCGCTCGCTCAAGCCATCTTCACCAACCGTCTGCAAAAACGGAGAATTGGTGCTGACCGTAGACCAGAGCAACGCGCAAGCCCTCGTATGGGAAAAACGCGACCCAAGCTCAACAGAATTTACCACCATCAGTACCGATTTGATAAACAAAGTTACTGACAATCCTTCGACAGAAACGCTGTACCGGGTACGGACAACCGGCTCGGATGCGTGCGGAAACGCCACCTCCGACCAAGTGGATGTGACCGTTGAAGATTCGGTGAAAATGACGGTGACACCGGACACCACAATCTGTCCGGATTCTACCCTGAAACTGACAGCCGTGTTGACCCAAGGCACACCAAAGACGATAACATGGGCAGCCAAGAGCGCAACAACCGACTATACGGGCGTGAGTGGCAACACCCTGAATCTGATAGTGTCGCCAAAGAGAGACATGACCTATCAGGTCACGGTGAAACCAGCCTATTGCCCGGCAGTAACCAAGACAACGAATGTGAACATAGCGGTGATACCAACACTGGTAGCCACCGCCTCGGTGAACGAGTTGTGCGAGGGAGACGCGGTGAATCTGACAACCACTTCATCGACCGTGAGCGATTTCAGCTGGAAGAGCTGCTTTACGGGTCAAACAGTGTATGCACCGCTGGGAACGGGCGCAACGATAACCGACAGTCCAACCAAATCGATGGATTATAAGGTGATGGGCGTATCGACCAACGGCTGCCCGGTAAGCTCCAAGCCAGTGACGGTGAAGGTGGATGCTCAGGTAACAGGTGTCACCAACGACACCACTATCTGTGCTGGCACATCGGCCACACTGACCATAGCACCAATCTACAATTACAAGTATCAGTGGTCGACCAAATCGGATTACTCTGACACCGTGGCCACCACCGCCAAGCATATAGTGCGTCCGGCCCAGACTACAGAATATTACCTGCTGGTGACAAACGGACTATGCAAACTGGAAAAGACGATGAATGTGGAGGTGTCTCAGTTGCCATACTTTACTGCGGTAAAGGATATGGGTGTGCGAGAACTCAACTTTACGGCCGACGGCGGTCAAGGCAGCTATCAGTATGATTTCGGCCAGGGCTGGACAAGCAACAGCACTTTTACGGGCTTCAGACTGGGAACGAACTATACGGTGTATGTGAAGGATGCGGTAGGATGCAAGAATGACACGACCATAGTGACACCGACCTATCCAATCAGGGTACCGGACTTCTTTACTCCTGATGGCGATGCGGACAATGAGACGTTCACGATAACGAATATCGAGAAGTATCCGGACGCAATCATCCGTCTGTATGACCGGTTTGGAAAGCTGCTGCTGGAGGCGAAAGGCTCGACGTACACATCGTGGGATGGCAAGTATAATGGCCATGATATGCCGTCGACGGATTATTGGTATGAGATATACATTCATGAGATCAATAAGACCTATACGGGCCACTTTACGCTGATAAGGAGCGACCACTAAGCCTTTTTTT
>OBMA010000362.1_pt1 | contig 26374 bp, 28 predicted proteins | sample 1539141 | NCBI WGS metagenome assembly OBMA01 (sample SAMEA3991484, study PRJEB22521) | metagenome | biome: anthropogenic terrestrial biome; feature: sewage plant; material: raw primary sludge | place: Sweden | collected 2012-09-26
TTCACGTTTTGTGCTTCGATTAAAATTTGTATTTTAGTTGAAAGTTTCGGCTTCGATTTGCCCGCCATCGCCAAGCCCCGAAACGTTAACCGTGACTTTTAAAAACATAAACCAATCAAACGATTCACAATCAAATGATGCCAAATTTTTTCATTGCTCATTCAACATTCACGCACCCACTAACTCACCTGCAACCAAAACGTCACGGGTCCATCGTTGACCAGTGACACCTGCATATCGGCGGCGAATTCGCCCGTCTGTACGATGCTGTGTTTGGCTTGTGCACGTTTGACCCAATCGTCATACAACACCCGCGCCAAATCAGGTGCAGCAGCAGGGGTGAAACTGGCGCGTGTACCGCTGTTGGTATCGGCGGCGAGGGTAAACTGCGAGACAATGAGCAGTCCGCCGTGCGCGCCATTGCCATCAAGGTTCTGCACCGAGCGGTTCATCTTGCCCGCCTCGTCACTGAACACGCGATACGTTAAAACTTTGTTCAATAATTTCTCGCCGATGGCAGGCGTGTCGTTTTTCTCAGCACACAACAGTACCAATAAACCTTGCTCGATTTGACCCGTGATGCGTTGCTCAACGGTGACGGATGCGCGTTGGACGCGTTGGATGAGTGCAATCATTTTAAATGTGTTTATTAAAATTCAATTCGTAAATGTGAATGGTGAGGCATGGGAACAACGGCATCGTTCATTCAAAGAGATTGTGGGTCAAGCCCGCAATGGCTTTGGATGATGACGGTTCTTTACGGCATTTAATCAATCATTTGGCATCAGAGGCATCAGAAGCCACGAAGCCATAATCGCGCTCGACCTTAGCAATCCGCGTGAAATACTGCGCGTACCACTGCGCGCGTCCTTGATGGCGCGCAAAGGTGTGCTCGATGTTGTTCCGCCATGCCGCAATGCTCGCTAAACTGTCCCAGTAGGAGTTCGTAATGCCAAAGCCGTCCGCATCTCGCACCGATTCCACGCCGAGATAGCCGTCTTGCTGCGCTGCCAGTTGCAGCATTTTCTCTGCCATGGCTTCATAACCGTGGTCACCCTCTTTGCGTCGGGTGGTGAACGCCACCACATAGTAGGGCGGCTGCGGAGTGTTGGCGAATGGGAACATAAACTACCTTTCAATAAGTGTGTCATTGCGAGCGAAGCGCGGCAATCCAACACTGTGATTTGGTTAACGGCGTATGGATTGCTTCACGCTTGCTCGCAATGACGCGGGCTTACTGCTCGCTGTAGTTGTTCAACTTCGCTTGACGGCGCGCCTTGACCCCTTTGGACAACACGCTCAAAACTGCTTCAGACTGCGCCCAATCAATACAGCCATCGGTGATGCTCTGACCGTAAGTGAGTGCTTGCCCTTCAACCAAGTCTTGACGGCCGCCGACCAAATGGCTTTCAATCATCACGCCAAAAATACGCTCGTCACCTGCCGCCATTTGCTCGGCAATGTTTTCGCACACAGGCACTTGTCGCTCAGGATTTTTCTCAGAGTTGGCGTGCGAAGCATCAACCATCACGCGCTGTGGTAAGCCTGCTTTAGCGATTTGCTCACACGCGGCATTCACAGACGCTGCATCGTAGTTCGGTGCTTTGCCGCCGCGTAAAATCACGTGACAATCTGCATTGCCATTGGTCGAGACAATCGCTGAGTGCCCTGCTTTGGTCACGGATAAAAAGTGGTGTGGGCGGCGCGCTGCGAGGGTCGCATCAATCGCGATTTTCACATTACCATCCGTACCATTTTTAAAACCCACAGGACACGACAAACCCGAAGCCAACTCACGATGCACCTGTGACTCAGTCGTACGTGCGCCAATCGCGCCCCAGCTAACCAAATCAGCGATGTACTGTGGCGAAATCACGTCCAGAAACTCCACTGCAGCGGGCATCCCCATTTCATTGATGTGCAGGAGCAATTCACGCGCGGTGCGCAAGCCTTTATTGATGTCAAAGGTTTTGTTTAAATCAGGATCGTTAATCAAACCCTTCCAGCCAACCGTCGTGCGCGGTTTCTCAAAATACACGCGCATGACGATTTCTAAGGTGTCTTGGTATTTTTCACGCTCGACCATCAATCGTTGCGCGTATTCAATCGCCGCTTGGGTGTCGTGAATCGAGCAAGGACCAATCACCACCACCAATCGATCGTCCGCATCATGGATGACTCGGTGTATCGCTTCGCGACTGTCAAACGTGGTTTGTGCGGCGGCTTCTGACAATGGAAATTCGCGCATGATGTGCATAGGCGGAGCGAGTTCTTCGATTTTCTTGATGCGAACGTCATCGGTTGTGTTCATGGTTGTTCCTTAAAGTAAAATAATCAAAATTAAAAAATGGCATAAAAAAACCGCTAAACAGGTTTAGCGGTTTTATGTATTTGGGTCGCACAAGGCTCACCGAACAGATCCACCGCCAGTTCGAGTAAAGTGCCAGAAATAAAAAGATTGTGCGTGTTGCATGTGTGTGCTCTCTAAAGCGTCAAAAATTCGATACCCGTATTTATAGACCCTTTTGCTAAAAAAAGCAAGGAAAAGAATTGAATTATCACAGAGTAAGCCCATCGCGCCAGCACGCAGTGTGGCTAAACCACATCCTTGGCATAACACTCCCGCACCATGTCGATGATGTCCACGGTGATGCTCGGCACATTCTGCAGGCGTGCTCGCAAGGTTTTTGCCATGTTTGAGGTGAGTGCTTGCTTCTGTGCTATTGTTCGTCCGTCCAACAGGCGAATTATGATGTGAATAAAATTCCCCTCGCCAACAGACGATGCACCAAGCACATAATCATTCACCACGAATGCACGAGTTTTGATGTCAGCCACACCAAACAGGCCTGAGTCAATCATCACTTGATGGGCCGTTTGTAGCAATTCCGTTGTGTCTATCGGCAGATTGGGCGTGTATTCTATGATGCAATGGGGCATATTAAACCTCTTTTTTCGATAAATAGTCTTGTAACCAAAACGCGCCCAATTGGGTTTTGACATCGGGAACCCAACCTTGACGTATCCAGTTCATCAACTCAACCAGCGGCACGCGCATGACCTGCACAAATTCGTTGTCATCTAATTTTTGTTGCCCCGAATCGTGTAGGTCTTCGGCGATATAAAAATGAATCACTTCATCGCAGTACGCCAGCGCATTGTGAATATCGGTAATGTGGGTGTAGTTTTGTGCCGTGTAACCTGTTTCCTCAAGTAATTCGCGTTGTGCGGTTTCTAAAGGTGCTTCGCCCGCATCTTTTTTCCCCGCAGGAAATTCAACGAACACTTGACGCATAGGATAGCGGTATTGCCGCTCGACAAGCACATCGCCATTGTCAAACACAGGGATAATCATGACCGCACCAGGGTGCTTTAAATATTCACGATAAGAACTCGCCCCATTGGGCAAAGATACTGTGTCGCGATAAACTTTAAGGTAATCCCCTGTATACACCAGTTCGCTGCTCAGGGTGTCTTCGCCCAAACCTGTCGGGTCTTGTAAGAGATTTAAATCGTATTTTTGTGCCATATTGTCTCTTTGTGAGCAATAAAAAAACGCGTGTTGTGCACGCGTTTACTGTCTATTAGGTGCGTCGCCACAAGTAACGCCACACAAAAGCAGGAAATGCCGCAATCACAAACAGTAAAAACGTCACGGCATAAAATTCCCAACCTTGCTTAGCGACTTGCCCTGCTTGTGCTTCAAAGGCTTTACCTATCGCAATCCAAACCGCATACGCCAATAAAAATTCAACCATGCGCAGCCAAACTTTTTTGTTCGATTTAAATAATGGAATGCTGAAAAAACTGCGCTCACCCATCATGGGCAGGCTTGCCAATACGAAACCAACAAACAGCACCATGCCGATTGTGGCACTCATACCGCACCCAATGTTTTAAGCACGGCATTGACCGCCATTTGAATCAAGCCATTGGGCAATACACCCAAAATCACCAAGACCAAAGCATTGACAGTCAAGACACCATGCTGAACCGCTGAGAAATTAATTGGGGTATTGTTATCAGGCTTATCGAAGTACATGGTTTTGACCACGCGCAGGTAGTAAAACGCGCCGATTAAGGAGAACAACACTGCCACCAAAGCGAGTTTGAATAACCCTGCATTGACCAAACCTTGAATTACCACGAATTTTGCCATGAAACCAACCAAGGGCGGAATCCCAGCCAATGAAAACATCACCAGTAAAATCAAGAATGCCAGCCATGGATTGCGTTGATTCAACCCTTTGAAGTCTTCGATTTGATCGGCTTCAAACCCAACGTTGGTCATTGCCAACGCCACACCGAAACTTGCCAAAGTCATAATCGCATAGATGATGACGTAGTAAAACGCATTGCCGACACCAATTGCCGTCAGATACGGGTCAATCCCTGAGCGCGCAGACAAGAAACCGAGCAAGACAAAACCCATGTGTGAAATACCTGAGTACGCCAACATGCGTTTGTAACTTTTTTGGCGAATTGCACTCAAGTTACCCAAAATCAATGAGAGCACTGCAAGGATGGCAAACATTTGTTGCCAATCGGCCGCCAAATTCGGCAAGGCTTGTACAAACAGACGCACCACCATCACAAATGCAGCAATTTTAGGCGCAGCAGCAATCATCAGGGTCACCGCAGTGGGCGAACCTTGATACACATCGGGAACCCACATGTGGAAAGGTACAACACCGAGTTTAAATGCCACGCCTGCAACCAAGAATACCAAGCCCATAATCAAAATCGGCATTTGCGTGTCCACATGACCGCTGACAACCTTATTGGCGATTTCTGTGTAACCCAAACTACCACCTGTCGCGCCATAGACGAGCGACATGCCAAACAACAACAAGCCCGAAGCAATCGCACCCAGAATAAAATACTTCATCGCCGCTTCAATCGAGCGCGTGTGGTCGCGACGCAAAGCGACCATGGCGTACAAAGATAAGGCCTGTAATTCCAACCCCATATACAAAGCCATTAGATTGGTGGATGAAATCATCACCATTTGTCCAACCAATGAAAACAGCGCAAGGCTGTAATACTCACCGTGCAGGAAGTTGCGCTCAGCGGCATAGCGTTGACCATACACCAATGCAACCGCGACCGAAATCATTGAGAACATTTTTGCCAAATTTGCCAATGGGTCAGAAACAAACATATCATTAAACGCCAGCAAAGAGGCACCCGAGTGCAACAGTCGCGCAGTCAAAATGCCCGCCAATGCCATCGCAAGCAAACTCACAATATGAATCACTTTGCGATATGCGTCAGAGTGGGTTGCCAATTCCAACAGCAATACCAAGGTCGCCACAACAGCGAGAATGATTTCAGGATAAACAATAAAAAAGTTTGGCATAACGTTTTAACCTCAATGTAAGCACTTGGCACTTGGTTTTGAGCAGGCTCAATTGTATTTTTAAATTAAATTTCTAAATAATGGAACAACGCGCCACTCATGGTTTGAGTGGTAATTTGCTCTGCGACACATGTTGAATCAATTCATTTACAGAAGCGTCCATAGTGTTGGTAAACGGCAATGGATACAGCCCCATGAACAAGACGGCGAAAGCCATCAATGACAAAATCAACAACTCTCGTTTATTCGCATCGGTCACCTCAGCCACATGATGATTTGCAACAGGACCGAACACCACACGTTTATACATCCACAGCGAATACGCTGCGCCGACAATTAAAGTCGTTGCCGCCACTGCTGCAATCCAGAAATTAAATTTAGCCGCACCGATAATTACCAAAAATTCACCCACAAAACCACTGGTCGCTGGCAAACCTGCGTTTGCCATGGTGAACAACATAAAGAATGCGGCAAATTTAGGCATGGTGTTAACGATACCACCATACGCCGAAATTTCGCGGCTGTGCACTCGGTCGTACATCACACCAATACAGAAGAACATGGCAGCCGACACAAAACCGTGTGAAATCATTTGCAAAATCGCACCTTGAATCGCCACATCGTAGCCCATCCCTTGCGTATTAAACATAAAAAAGCCCAAGGTGACAAAACCCATGTGCGCAATCGAAGAATACGCCACGAGTTTTTTCATGTCTTTTTGTACCAAAGCGACCAAGCCGACATACACCACCGCAATCAATGACAAGGTAATGATGAGCCAAGCCAATGAGCGCGAGGCGTCAGGCGCGATTGGCAAAGAGAACCGCAAGAAGCCATACGCGCCCAGTTTCAACATAATCGCTGCCAGCACCATAGAGCCACCTGTGGGTGCTTCTACGTGGGCATCGGGCAACCATGTGTGCACTGGCCACATCGGTACTTTGACCGCAAATGCGATGAGGAACGCAAAGAAAATCAGTTTTTGTACGCCCATCGCCAATGGATAGGCTTGCCATGCCAAGATATCAAATGTGCCTGTCACATAGCGCAAATAGGCAATCGCAATCAACATCAAGAGCGAACCCATCAAGGTATACAAGAAAAATTTAAACGCCGCATACACACGGTTTGGTCCACCCCACACACCGACAATGATGTACATAGGAATCAAAGTCGCTTCAAAGAAAATATAGAACAAAAAGCCGTCGGTGACAGAAAATACACCGACCATCAAGCCTGACAAAATCAAGAATGCAGCGTTGTATTGCGCGACCTTGTTTGAAATCACTTCCCAACCAGCCAAAATCACGAGTACAGTCACAAAAGCGGTCAAAGGTACAAACCACATCGACAGACCATCAACGCCCAAGGCGTAGCTGGCATTGATACTTGAGACCCATGAATGATTTTCGACAAATTGCATTTTTGCCGTGCCCGACTGAAACAGCGTCATCACGGGTATGGTCACGACAAAACTGACAATCGCACCGATGAGCGCGACCATACGTGCCAATCCATCACGCGCGTTGCGTCCCAAGACCAATGTCACCACACCGAACAAGATGGGCACCCAAATCGCTAAACTTAACCAAGGCATATGCATATCGCTACCACTTTTATTTAAATTAAATACGAACTTTATCGATTGAGATGGGTAAATATCCACCCCAACACTTCATTCAAAATCACTTTCATCGGGATTTAACCCAACTCAGTCTTATTATTACAGCGTGACAATAATCAACAAGAAAAACGCCAAGCCAATCACCATCGCAAACGCGTACTGATAAATCAAACCCGATTGGAACAAACTCATCGCCTGCGCAAATACATTCACCACTTTCGCCGCGCCATTGACCACAAAGCCATCAATCAATTTGGTATCCGAGACTTTCCATAAGAACTCACCAATTTTACGTGCACCGCCCGCAATCACTGTTTCGTTGAATTTATCGAAGTAATATTTATTTTCCAAGAGATTGTTGAGCAAGGGGGTTTTCGCTTTAATCGCAGCAGGAATCGATGGTTTGAGCATATAGAACACATACGCCGTGACCACGCCCGCCAAAGCCAACCAAAACGGTGCGGTAGAGATTGCGTGCATCGCCATACCCATTGCGCCACCGTGCTGTTCAAACACTTTCGCAAATTCTTCCATCGCTGGGTGACGCACACCATCCACCGTAATCACCCCTTTGAAAAATTCGCCAAACAGCATCGGCTCAATGGTCATAAAGCCAATTATCACTGAAGGAATCGCCAATAAAATCAAGGGCACAGTCACTACCCAAGGAGACTCTTGGGGTTTGTCATTCGGCCCTAAACCGTGGTGGTGTCCATCATGATCGGCGTGGTCATCGTGCCCATCCGCGTTGTGTTCGTCGTGACCATGTGCGACCATATGCTGCTCGGCATTGTTCATCCACCGCTCTTTACCGTGAAACACCATAAAATACATGCGGAATGAATAAAACGCTGTGATAAACACCCCTGCCAAGACCGCATAGTAGGCAAAGGTCGCGCCCGTTTGATGCGCGTGCATCGCTTCAGCCGCTGCTTCGATAATCGAATCTTTTGAATAAAAACCTGCGAAAAAGGGTGTGCCAATCAGTGCCAACGAACCAATCAATGAAGTGATCCAGGTAATCGGCATGTATTTTCGCAGACCGCCCATATTGCGCATGTCTTGATCATGGTGCATCCCCATAATCACCGAACCCGCACCCAAGAACAACAAGGCTTTAAAGAACGCATGGGTCATCAAGTGGAATACGGCGACAGAATATGCAGAAACACCCAAAGCCACAGTCATATAACCGAGTTGCGACAAAGTTGAATAAGCCACCACACGTTTGATGTCGTTTTGGATGATGCCCAAGAAGCCCATGAACAACGCTGTGATTGAACCAATAATCAACACGAATGACAAAGCGGTATCGGACAATTCAAACAACGGCGACATGCGGGTCACCATAAAGATGCCAGCAGTCACCATGGTGGCCGCGTGAATCAAGGCAGAAATCGGCGTCGGACCTTCCATCGAATCGGGCAACCACACATGCAGCGGCACTTGCGCCGATTTACCCATCGCGCCGATGAACAAGCAAATACAAATCACCGTGATGAGCATCCAATCCATACCAGGGAACATCATCGCTGCGAGTTCTTCGCGTTTGGCAAACACCTCGGCATAGTCCAATGTCCCCGCGAAGGCGTAAATCAAACCAATGCCAAGCACGAAACCGAAGTCACCCACTCGATTGACCAAAAATGCTTTCATATTGGCAAAAATCGCAGTTGGACGGTTGTACCAAAAACCAATCAATAGGTAGGACACCAAACCGACAGCTTCCCAACCAAAGAACAATTGCAAGAAATTATTGCTCATCACCAACATCAGCATTGAGAAGGTAAACAAAGAAATATACGAGAAAAAACGTTGATAGCCAGCATCCTCAGCCATATAGCCCATGGTGTAAATATGCACCATCAGCGACACAAACGTGACCACGCACATCATCATGGTGGTGAGGTTGTCAATCAGGAAACCTATTTCCATTTTGAAATTGCCGATTTGCGCCCACGTGTAAACCGAGCCATTGAATACGTTACCCGCACGCACATCGTTAAAAACAATGACCGAACCAATAAACGCAACCAATACGCCCAAAATCGTCACGATGGCAGACGGCAGTCGCCCAAGTTGTTTGCCAAATAAACCTGCTAAAATCGAGCCAAGCAACGGCGCAAATGGAATAATGAGGTACAACGCTTTCATTGTTTTCTCGCTTAACTTTAATATAAGTTTAATAATCTAATCGTGGGGTGGGTATCGATGAATCAATGCACACCATTTTTTAACCACAAGCCCCTTGGCTCAACCCTTCAGGTTGTCCAACTTATCCATATCCACTGTATCCATCGTGCGGAACAACACCACAAGAATCGCCAAACCAATCGCCGCCTCTGCCGCAGCCACGGTCAGAATAAAGAACACAAAAATCTGACCTGCGGTATCACCAAGCATGTGTGAGAAAGCAACGAAGTTGGTGTTCACAGCCAACAACATCAACTCGACCGACATCAGCAGGACAATCATATTTTTGCGATTGAGCACAATGCCGACAACACCAATGGCAAACAGTGCCGCACCTAAAATCAAATAAAATGAACTGGGCATCATAACTCCTGAGTATTCTGAGTATTGGTTGGGACAGCAGAAATCGTTTGACGAGCTTCAATATCAGCAGGCCGATTGACCACCGACAAACGATCTTTTGCACGTGTTTGTGCTTGCTTGGATGGATTTTGAACCTTAGCTTCCTTGCGATTGCGCAAAGTAATCACCACTGCCGCCACCAAAGCAACCAATAATATCAATGCTGCCAACTCAAACTGTAGCGCATATTCTGTAAACAACACTTTGCCAATCTTACGGGTGTTTGAACCTTCGATGCTCAAATCTGTTGCGACTGTGGACACGCTTGGGCGGTGTAAACGTGAGAAAATCACTGAACCCATTTGCACCACAATCAATGCCCCCAAGCCCACTGCCAGTGCCAAGGTTTTCTTAAACCCTTCACGCTTTTGAGTGGTATTTAGGTTGAGCATCATCACCACAAATAAAAACAACACCATCACCGCACCGACGTACACCAGTATCAATAAAATACCGAGGAACTCCGCTTGCAACATAATCCAAATGCCGGCCGCCGAGAAAAATGACACAATCAGAAATAAGGCTGAATGCACGGGATTGGGTACAGTCACAACCGCGATGGCGGATGCCAGCAACACAGCGGCAAACATGAAGTAAATAATGCTTTGAATATCCATCTCAATCTCTCTTAATCATTTTTAGTACTGCATGTAACATTAAATTAACGGTACTTGGCATCTGCCGCCTTAGCCGCGGCAATTTCTGATTCATAACGATCACCGACCGCCAACAACATTTCTTTGGTGTAGTACAAATCGCCGCGTTTTTCGCCGTGGTATTCTAAAATTTGGGTTTCCACAATCGCATCCACTGGGCAAGATTCTTCGCAAAAACCGCAAAAAATACATTTGGTTAAATCAATATCGTAGCGCGTGGTGCGACGTGAACCATCCTCGCGCTCAGCCAATTCGATTGAAATCGCCATGGCTGGACACACCGCTTCGCATAGTTTACAGGCAATGCACCGCTCTTCACCATTGGCATAGCGACGTTGCGCATGCAGACCACGAAAGCGCGGAGAAATTGGGGTTTTTTCTTGTGGGTATTTGAGCGTAAATTTGCGCTTGAAAAAATACTTGCCCGTTATCGTCATACCTTGCAATAACTCAGCCAAGAAAAAACTTTTAAATAAATGTTTGATGGGTGTCATCGTGTTTACCTACGCTTTACTCTATAGTCGTGTACAAATTATTTCCAAATGGACAATGGTGTGTGCAACCAAACACCGACCACAAACAACCAAATCAAGCACAACGGCAAGAACACCTTCCAACCCAAACGCATGATTTGATCATAGCGATAACGTGGGAAGGTCGCACGTATCCACAAGAAAAACAAAATCACCGCAGTCATTTTCAATAACATCCACACAATCCCAGGGATGAATGACAAGAATGCGACAGGTGCGTCCCAACCACCCAAGAACAAGATGGAAGTCAAAGCTGCAATCACATACATATTGGTGTATTCGGCCAAGAAAAACAGTGCAAAACCCATACCCGAGTACTCGGTCATATGCCCTGCGACAATCTCAGATTCACCCTCGACCACGTCAAACGGATGACGATTGGTTTCTGCCACGCCTGAAATCAGATAGACCAAAAACATGGGGAACAATGGCAACCAGTTCCATGACAGAAAGTTTGCGCCCATGCTGTTGAACACACCTCTTTGCTGACCTTCTACAATCGTGGTCAGGTTCAAACTATTGGAAACCATCAGTACCACAACAATCGCAAAACCCATGGCAATTTCATACGACACCATTTGCGCCGAAGCACGCATCGCACCAAAAAATGCGTATTTTGAGTTGGTTGCCCAACCTGCCAAAATCACGCCATACACGCCAATTGAGGCAATCGACATCACATATAATAAAGATGCATCCACATTGGCAATCACAAAATCTTGTGCCAACGGAATCACCGCCCACACCGCAAATGCAGGCACGAGCACCATCAATGGTCCCAAATAATACAAAGGTCTATCGGCACGACTCGGTGTGATGATTTCTTTGACCAGCAATTTCACCACGTCGGCAATCGGTTGCAACAAACCAAATGGGCCGACCACTTGCGGACCGACACGCCCTTGCATCGCGCCAATCACTTTGCGCTCGGCATAAGTCAAGTACGCCACCGACAACAACACCACCACCATCAACGGGACGATGCGAATCAATGCCCAAATAACTGTCCACAAAGCAGAGCCAAAAGTACTCGCGCCCCATTGTGTGAATTGATTGATTAACTCCATTATGCACGCTCCACTGTGATGGTTGCATAGGCATCGCCCAAAGCCGCGGCCAAGGCTGTGCCTGCTTGAATGTCCACAACATTGTCTGCCAAATCAGGGTTGCACACCGCTTGCGCTTTAACACTGGCATCGCCCTGTTTGACCAGTACCCACGCATCGCCCGCCAAATCATCGTTCAAACCGAGTTGTGCAAACACATTGCTTGCCAAACCGATTTTTTGACCGTCTTGCGCCCAACGGGTTTTTTGTAAGCTCTCTGCACGGCGCACGATGGCATCGCCCGCATAGGCATTGACTTTGGTGCTGCGCACCCAAGCTTGTACCACTTCAGTGGGTGCAACATTGGTATCACAAGCGTTGTTTAATTTATTGGGTAATTGTTCCAAAATCGGAGCAACAGCAGCACGCACATCGGTCAATTCGTTCGCACTAAAGGCTGGTGAAGCAATGCCCAAACGCTCACCCAAAACACGCAAGACTTTCCATGCTGGGCGAGATTGACCGAGCGGTTTGACCACTGGGTTAAATGTTTGTACCGTGCCTTGTGCATTGACAAACGTACCGCCTGTTTCCGTAAAAGGTGTGGTTGGTAAAATCACATCGGCCGTATCTGCGACACCTGAGAAATAAGGGCTCAAAGCCACCACAAAGGCAGAACCCAATGCTTTAACCGCTTGTGCAGGATTGGCCACATCACACGCAGGTTCTACGTTGAGCGTCACATACACAGCACGTGGCTGTGCGAGCATTTGCTGTGCGGTCAAACTGCCTTGAGTTGCAATGGCTCCAACTGCATACGCACCCACAGTATTCGCGCCCTCAGTCAATATAGAAACCACCGCACCTGTTGCTTGCGCAATGCGATTGGCCACCGCCAAAATTTGTGCGGCTTGCGGATGGTTCATCGCCGCGTTGCCGAGCATCACGACTTTATGACTCGCTTGTGGATGACTTAACTCTGTCGCGGTTTTAGCAGCGAAACTATCGCCCGAATCTTTGCTGGTAATCGCGGCTTCAATCGCCAATAATTCGTTCAACCAAGCATTCGCCGCCACGGCTTTTTGATTGACGCGCATCAACAAGTCAGAAGCCACATCGCTCAATACGTGAATGCCCGCGCGGTTTTTCACCGAAGTACGCAAGCGTTGCGCGAGCAAGGGGTGATCTTCGCGCAAGTGCGCGCCGATGACCAAGCCCACATGCACTTCACTAAATGCAGTGATGGCTTGCCCCAAGTGCGGTATGCCTTGCAAAGCAGCGTTTAAACCATCATCGGTGTGACGCAATTGCGTATCGATGTGCGCACTGCCCAAACCGTTGATGAGTGCTTTCAAACTGTACAACTCTTCTGTGGTTGAATATGGGCTGGCCAATGCGCCGAGCATATCCGCACCCGCTTGACCTTTGGCCGCTTTGATGCCCTCAATCGCAAAGGCAAACGCTTCATCCCACGATACTTTTTTCCACGAGCCATTGGTTTTAATCATCGGCTCAGTGACACGGTCTTCCGAGTTCAAACCTTCATACGAAAAACGATCACGATCCGAAATCCAATCATCGTTGATCTCCGCATTACTCAATGCGACCACGCGTTTGACTTGCGCGTCTTTGACATGCACGGCAATCGAAGTGCCCCATGAATCATGCGGACTGACCGATTTGCGGCGTGAGAGTTCCCACGAACGTGCGCTGTAACGGAATGGTTTGGAGAGAATCGCGCCCACTGGGCACAAATCAATCATGTTGCCCGAGAGTTCAGAATCAACAGTTTTACCCACAAAAGTGGTTATTTCAGAATGCTCACCACGACCAATCATGCCCAATTCCATCACGCCTGCAATTTCTTGACCGAAACGCACACAGCGGGTGCAGTGGATGCAACGACTCATTTCTTTCATCGAAATCAATGGCCCCGGATCTTTGGGAGTGACCGCGTGTTTTGGCTCGTTATAACGTGACTGACCTTTGCCATAACCCATGGATAAGTCTTGCAACTGGCACTCACCACCTTGATCACAAATCGGACAATCCAATGGGTGATTGAGCAACAAAAACTCCATTACATCCGCTTGTGCCGTTTTGGCTTTTTCGGACACCACTTGCGTGCGCACCACCATATTCGGTGTAATCGGCGTCGCGCAAGCAGGCAATGGTTTGGGTGCTTTTTCAACTTCGACCAAACACATACGACACGATGCCGCCACTGAAAGTTTTTCGTGGTAACAAAAATGGGGCACGTATTTACCCATTTTTTTCACGGCATCCATGACCATGCTGCCCTCAGGCATTTCGATCTTGACACCATCAATTTCTAATTCAAGCATACGTCACCTTCAATTAACGATATTCGGGCACAATGCAAGACTTGTGCTCGATGTGATGCGCAAACTCATCACGGAAGTGTTTGACAAACGAGCGCACAGGCATCGCCGCCGCATCGCCCAAGGCGCAAATCGTGCGCCCCATGATATTGCCAGCCACAGAGTCCAACAAATCCAAATCCTCTGGACGACCTTGACCATTTTCGATTCGATCAACCATGCGCCACAACCAGCCCGTGCCTTCACGACATGGCGTGCATTGACCACATGATTCTTCATAATAAAAGTACGACAGGCGTTGTAGTGATTTGACCATGCAGCGCGTGTCATTCATGACTATCACCGCACCTGAACCGAGCATCGAACCTGCTTTGGAAATCGAGTCATAATCCATGGTGCATTCCATCATGATATGCGCAGGTAAGACAGGCGCAGATGAGCCACCAGGAATCACTGCTTTGAGCTCGCCGCCTTTAACCCCACCCGCCAATTCGAGCAAAGTTGCAAACGGTGTGCCCATCGGTATTTCGTAGTTGCCAGGTAAGTTTACATCACCTGAAATGGAAAATATTTTTGAGCCACCGTTGTTTGGCTTACCGATGTCCAAATACGCTTGACCACCCATTTTCAACAAGAAAGGCACTGCGGCAAAGGTTTCAGTGTTGTTGATGGTGGTTGGTTTGCCGTACAAACCAAAACTCGCTGGGAATGGCGGCTTGAAGCGTGGCTGACCTTTTTTGCCTTCAAGCGATTCAAGCAATGCGGTTTCTTCACCGCAGATGTACGCGCCATAACCATGATGCGCAAACAAATCAAACTCAAAGCCTGAGCCCAAAATATTTTGACCCAAAAAGCCTGCCGCGCGCGCTTGCGCCAAGGCTTGCTCAAAAATCTCGTAAGCCTCAAAAATTTCACCGTGGATGTAATTGTAACCACGACTGATGCCCATGGTATAGGCCGCAATGGTCATGCCTTCAATCAACGCGTGTGGGTTGTAGCGAATGATGTCACGGTCTTTGAATGTACCTGGTTCTCCCTCATCAGTATTGCAGACCAAGTATTTTTGCCCTGGGTATTGACGCGGCATGAAACTCCACTTCAAACCCGTTGGGAAACCCGCACCACCACGACCACGCAACGCAGACAATTTCATTTCGTTGATGATGTCGTCAGGACTGGTTTTCTCAGCCAAGATTTTTTTCAAAACCGAGTAACCACCGCGCGCCACATAGTCATCCAACCCCCAGTTTTTACCATTCAAGCCTGCTAAAATCACAGGATCAATGTGTCGGTTGTGCAAAGAAGTCATTATTTGCCTCCCTTGGTCAAATCGCTAATGAGCGCGTCGATTTTATCGGTGCTCATGTGACTACACATGGTGTGATTGTTGTGCAAAAGCACGGGGGCATCGCCGCACGCGCCCATACATTCACCTTCTTTGAGGGTAAACAAGCCATCCGCAGTGGTTTCGTTAAAATCAATTCCGAGTTTTTGCTTGATGTAATCAGCAGCCACCACACCGCCACCCAACACACATGGCAAATTGGTGCACACTGTGATTTTGTGTTTGCCGACTGGCTTGGTATCAAACATATTGTAAAACGTCGCCACTTCGCGCACCGCAATCGCGGGCATATCCAAAACCTTTGCCACCGCTTCCATCACCTCGGGTGAGCACCAACCGTGCTCAACCTGCGCGATGCGCAACGCGCTCATCACCGCAGATTGCTTTTGCTCTGCTGGATATTTCGCCACCTCAATGGCGATTTTTTGTAATGCTTGTTCAGATAACATCTTCGATGCCCCTTGTTTTTGCGTCTGCTATTTTGTCTACTCTATCAGCGGTCAATTTCGCCAAATACAATATCCTGAGTACCAATGATCGTCACCACGTCGGCCAACATGTGTCCTCGACTCATTTCGTCCAAGGCCTGTAAATGTGCGAAACCTGGCGCGCGGATTTTCAGACGATACGGCTTATTCGCACCATCGGACACCATGTAGATGCCGAACTCGCCTTTGGGATGCTCGACCGCAGCATAGGCTTCAGATGGCGGAATGTGCATGCCTTCCGTGAACAGTTTGAAGTGATGAATCAGTGCTTCCATGTTCGATTTCATGGCCTCACGCGATGGCGGTGCAATTTTATAATCATCGACAATCACCGCGCCAGCGTTGGCTTTAAGCCAAGTGATGCATTGCGCCATGATTTTGTTGGACTCGCGCATCTCTTGCATCCGCACAAGATAACGGTCATACGAGTCACCGTTTTTACCAATTGGCACACCAAAGTCCAATTGCTCATACACTTCATAGGGTTGATTTTTGCGCAAATCCCACGCCACGCCCGAACCTCGCAACATCGGTCCCGAAAAGCCCCACGCTTTGGCGCGCTCAGGCGTCACAATACCGACATCCACCAAACGCTGTTTCCAAATGCGATTATCAGTCAGCAAGGTTTCATATTCGTCAACACATTTGGGGAAACGGCGAGTAAAGTCTTCGAGAAAATCGAGTAATGTGCCTTGTCGATTGGCATTGATGCGATCCGCACGTGCTGTCGAGCCTTTGGTAGGTTTTTTCATTTGCGGCATGGTATCGGGTAAATCGCGCGCCACCCCACCTGGGCGATAGTACGCCGCATGCATACGCGCACCCGATACCGCTTCATACGCATCCATCAAATCCTCACGGTCACGGAATGCATATAAGAACGGGGTCATCGCACCCACGTCCAAAGCATGCGCGCCTATCGACATCAAGTGATTGAGAATACGGGTGATTTCATCAAATAAAACACGAATATACTGTGCGCGCAGGGGTACGGTAATGCCGAGCATTTTTTCAATCGCCATGACATACGCGTGCTCATTGCTCATCATCGACACATAATCCAAACGATCCATATAAGGCAAAGACTGAATATAGGTTTTGTGCTCTGCCAATTTCTCAGTCGCACGATGCAACAAACCAATATGCGGATCCGCGCGTTGAACCACTTCACCATCCAACTCCAACACCAAGCGCAATACCCCGTGCGCCGCAGGATGCTGCGGACCAAAGTTCAATGTATAGTTTTTAATTTCAGCCATGATGTACTCGATTTATCCGATTCTGTCGATTTAGTCGTTCGATTTAGTTTTGCCCAAAGCCTTGTTCACGCACAATGCGTGGCGTGATTTCACGCGGCTCAATGGTCACTGGTTGATAAATCACACGTTTTTGCTCAGAGTCATAGCGCATTTCAACATGACCGGACACAGGGAAATCTTTGCGCAGTGGATGACCAATGAAGCCATAGTCGGTCAAAATACGGCGCAAATCATTGTGCCCCTCAAAGACGATGCCGTACATATCAAACGCCTCACGCTCAAACCAATCAGCCGCATTCCAAATGCCCGTCACCGATGGCAATACTGGAAAGTCGTCATTGGTGGCAAACACACGCAAGCGCAAACGCTGATTGTGTGTCACCGACAGCAAATGCACCACCACGGCAAAACGGTTGGCAAACGCACCACCAGTGTATTCGGAATAATCCATGCCGCACAAATCCATCAGCAAATTCAATTTCAATGCCTCATGGTCATGCAGGGTACGTGCCACTTGCGCATAATCCGCCACAGGCACCTCCAAGGTCACTTCACCACGCACATCTGTATAACGGTAATCATCACCCAAAATGGCTTTCAAATCACTCAAAAATTGTGCCGTGCGCGACAATGGTGCCGCCTCTGGGATCGCAACTTCTGGCGTTGTCACTTCACTCATACCGCACCTCGCGTCAATAACACTGTGTTTTGAGATTTTTGCTTACGTAAAATTTTGTTCTGTAATTGAAAAATGCCGTAAATCAAGGCTTCTGCGGTCGGCGGACATCCTGGCACGTAAATATCCACAGGCACGATGCGATCGCAACCGCGCACCACCGAATAAGAATAATGGTAATAACCACCACCATTGGCGCATGAACCCATGGAAATCACCCAACGCGGCTCCGCCATCTGGTCGTACACCTTGCGCAGTGCAGGCGCCATTTTGTTGGTCAAAGTACCCGCAACAATCATCACGTCGGCATGACGCGGGCTGGGGCGAAATATCACACCAAAACGATCCAAGTCATAACGCGCAGCACCCGCCTGCATCATTTCGACCGCACAACAGGCCAAACCGAACGTCATTGGCCACAATGACCCCGTTCGCGTCCAGTTGACCAAATTTTCAGCAGTGGTGGTAATAAACCCTTGCTTTTCGACGGTAGTATCACTCATCAGCTTAACCTCTTTTGCCTCTTTGCAGGTTGCTCACCTTGCATGACAATCAAAAAATCACAACGAAAAAACGCGAAAAAACGCCTGCTTGGAATCACTCCCACTCAAGCGCGCCTTTTTTCCAAATATAGATATAGCCCAGAACCAACTCAGCCAAAAACACAAACATGACTATCAAACCGTATAACGGTGCTTCAGGTGTTGACAAGTCCCTTAGAGACACCGCCCAAGGAATTAAAAAAGCAGCCTCTAAATCGAATAAAATAAATAAAATGGCAACCAAGTAATAACGCACGTCAAAGCGCATGCGCGTATTTTCAAACACCTCAAAACCACACTCATAAGGGGATAGTTTTGCAGGATCGGGTTTGCGAGGCCCAAAAAGAAAACCAATGCCGACCACCAGCAAACCCAAACCAGTCGCGGCGAAAATGAACAACAACACTGGCACATAGTTGGTTAAATTCATAGCACCCTCTTCCTAAAGATAAGATTTAACAATCACTTGATACAAACTTGTCCACGAAGCATTGATTGCTTTTTATTATTATTGCTTTACTGCTATTTTTACTATTAACTGATTATTGGTGCCGACGACGAGACTCGAACTCGTACAGCCTAAGGCCACTACCCCCTCAAGATAGCGTGTCTACCAATTTCACCACGTCGGCTTAATTTTATGCGTCCTTTTATTGCGGGATGCCTTTGGTATTGCTTGGTGTTGCGGGCACCACAGGTTCTGTCGGCGCGGTTTCTACTTTCACACCATCCAAATTCACACCCGCGTCCACGCGTGTGCTTGCTGGACTCACCACAAACGCCAACACGATGGTACACACCACGAATACAGTCGCCAGCCATGCAGTCGTGCGGCTGAGAAAGTTCGCCGAGCCCGTCGCACCGAACACCGTGCCCGACGCACCCGAGCCAAAAGCCGCACCCGCATCCGCACCTTTACCCTGCTGTACCAACACCAAACCAATCACGCCAATGGCTGACAGCACCTGCAACACAATCATCAATGTTTTTAATAATTCCACTTTTATTCCACTTTTATTTCGACTTGAATCATCTATCAAGCCGATTGGTAAATCGTTAGAAAATCCTCGGCAACCAACGCCGCGCCACCAATCAAACCACCATCGACATCCGCTTGCGCGAAAATCTCTGCCGCGTTGTTCGCTTTGACACTGCCACCATACAAAATACTCATATCATCAGCCATTGCCGCGTCCAAGCCTTTTAACGCCACGCGTATCCACGCATGGACTTCTTGCGCTTGCTCAGGGCTGGCGGTTTTACCCGTACCAATCGCCCAAACGGGTTCATAAGCCAATATACTACGCGACAAACCTGACACGCCGATGACATCACTCACTGCTTTTAACTGACGCAACACCACAGCCTGCGCTTGCCCTGCCTCACGCTCGTCCAAGGTCTCGCCCACACAAACCACGGGGGTCAAACCCGCTTCCAAGGCAACGCGGGCTTTTTCTGCAACCAGCGCATCGCTTTCGCCATAAATACTGCGACGCTCAGAATGACCCACGATGACCAATTTCACCCCAAAATCTTTGAGCATGCTTGCACTGACTTCACCCGTAAACGCACCATTGGCTTTTTCGGACACATTTTGCGCACCGACTGCGATTTTGGTTGCACCCAAAGCGCGATGCGCCTGCGCCAAGTACGGAAACGGTACGCACACACCTATATAAACGGGACACTCAGTCGCACACGCATCGTCGGATTTGCACGCACACGCTGGACAAGCCTCCGACATACCCGCAACCAAATCGTTGAGCAAAACGGCATTGTCGCTCAAATTGCCATTCATTTTCCAGTTGCCAACCACCCATTTGCTACGCATATGCTCTCCATTGACAGAATATATAAGGCAAAACCATGTTGTCAAAGATGATATTGCACAATTTGTGAATTATACGCAGTTGCGCATATTTGGTCAATCTTAGCACGTGCCTTTATTTGGATTTATCACTTCCACCCATCCAGTATGTCGCCATAATTTAAGAAAACATGTGTCGGAACAGACGCTTGTATTTTAATCCATTGATTCCCACGACAAAATCAATTTACCAATGTGTTGGTTTGATGCCATGTATTCATGCGCTTGCACGACTTCACTCATGGGAAACACTTTATCCACAACAGGTTTAATCTTTTGAGTGTTCAAATGAGGCAGTATATATTGACTCAAATCTTGTGCAATCTTGGCTTTAACGTCCGCTGATTGAGGGCGCAAAAATGCACCCGTGAGTCGCGCTTGTTTACCCATGACTTCGTGCACTTTGATTTCCACTTTGCTGCCTGTCAAAAACGCAATCCATGCCAATCGCCCGCCCTGCGCCAAGGCTTTCATGTCGCCCGCCGCAGTTGCTGTGCCAAGCATATCGAGAATCACATTCACGCCTTTACCAGCCGTTTTGTCTAAAACCGTTTGCGCCCAATCATCATTGAGCTCAATCACCTCATCCGCGCCCAAATCTTGACACACCTGCGCTTTATTCATTTGACGCAGGGTGACGATGACGCGATGGCCCAAGGCTTTTGCCATCTGTATCGCTGCCACACCGATGCCGCTCGCGCCTGCGTGAACCAGCAGGGTTTCCGCACCATCACGCCCCAAATGTGCGCGGTCAAACACATTGAGCCACACGGTAAATAAGGTTTCAGGCAAACTCGCTGCCTGCTTCATCGTCCAATCCGTTGGAATCGGCAAGCATTGCCGCGCATCTGCCCACACATATTCAGCATAACCACCACCGTGGGTGAGTGCGCACACCGCGTCACCGATTTGCCAATCGCTCGCGCCATTGACTTGAACGATTTCACCCGCCACTTCCAAACCCAACAAGGGCGAGGCATCCGCAGGTGGCGCGTATAAACCCGCGCGCTGTAACAAATCAGGGCGATTGATGCCTGCTGCTTTGACGCGAATCAACACCTGAGGCGCGCCATTCAAAAAAGGTGCAGGCACATCAACCGTCGCCATGTGCATCACATTTGCTTCACCCACACCATCGCACACAATCGCGCGCATTTGTGTCACATCCATATTCACCACCCACCTCTACGCGACCAATTGGTCATTTGACGAATTTGCCGATTGTGCCATGCGCTCAGCAAAATAATCGCTATACCCGCCCCCATCAAGGCAAACAACATATCGGACTGCGTGTCCCAAACATCGCCTTGCGTGCCGAGAAACTCATCCGCGCCCTGCCCCAACATCACCGCAGCAAACCATTCAATCAATTCATAAATCAAGCTCACCGACAGCGCGACACAGATACCGACAAAACTCGCAACACGCCCGCCATTCACCCATTTATGCCGCAGCATCAACTCACGCGCCACCATCGCAGGCACAAAGCCTTGCATAAAATGCCCAATTTTGTCATACGGGTTGCGCGTCAAATCAAAAATATCTTGCATCCAAAAACCCAACGGCACACGCGCATACGAATACGCGCCGCCCAAAATCAACACCAAAGCATGCACACATATCAAGACATATACCAGTCGAGTGAACTCAAAATAGTTGCGCCCTCGCCGCATGAGCCACAACACGGGAAACCCAATTAAAACGGGCGCAACCTCCATCCACCAAGTTGTGCGATCAAACGGCGCAATGCCCGACACCACCAAGGCGATGAGCACAACCACGCTACCGAGCGTCAAAACGTCCAATGATTTTGTCACCGCCAACCTTTCTGCGCAGGTGTTTTTTGAAAAGTCTCAATCAATCACTGCCCCATCAAAGACCATTGTGGCTAAGTATCAACTCCACCACCAATTTAATCCCAAATCCGAGCACACCCATCATCAAGGCAATGAGCAAAATCATTGTGCCATACTTGCCTGCTTTGTTTTCATGTGCCAACTGAAATACAATAAAAAACATAAATGCAATCAAACCGCCCACACCCAAACGCACCGCCCATGTGGCGAATTCTGCTTCAGCCATATTGTTGTCTCCAAACCAATTTTTATAATATTGAAAAACCCAAGTTGGATTTTTAAAGGTTTTTAAGCCTGCGCTTTTTTCAACCAAGCCGCCAACATATGCGGTTGCAAAGCATCATACGCTTCAAATGGTTGATGAATCCACGGACTATTTGCCAAAGTATCCACACAATAGTCAGGCTCGTAGCCTTCTGTGCCCGCCAACTGTCCCGCATGACCTTTTTGCCACAACACCGCTGAGCGTACATCGGTAATTGCAGGATAAAATTCCTTTAAATGCGCTTTCACCGCCGCCAGCGTCACCCCCGTGTCAATCAAATCATCGACCAAGAGCACGCTGCCCGACAATTCCCCTTGCGTCATGGTGATGTTCTGCGCAATATCCAAAGCCCCTTGCAGAGTACCAATCGCCTCACGGTAGGAACTGGTGGACAAAATCGCCAAAGGCTTGTCAAAAATTCGGCACAATACATTGCCCGCCACCAAGCCACCACGCGCCAAACACAGCACCACATCAAAATGCCAGCCCGACTCATAAATTTGCAAAGCCAGCCGCTCAATCATACGATGATAGCCTTGCCAGTCAATATACAGGTCGGTTTCGGTGGATTGCTGTGTGCTCATTTTAAATGCTCCGAGGGTTGCGTTTGTGCAAATATAAAGGGCGAATTGTAAGCCATTTAGCGGAGGCTTTGCTTACGATTTGCCGTTTGCTGGGATGTGTTGTAATACCGTGCAAAATTTAAAAAGAAAAATCCACCACGAACGGGTGGATTTTCCAAATAACTCAACCAATGCCCTCTTAACTTTGGACGGCACCCAATTTTTTGTTCATCGCATCCAACAATGCTTGCGTTCGTTGCAAATGAGCGTGCATGGTGTGTTCCATTTTGTGAAACTCATGTTTGAGTTTATGGTCGGCCTGCCTGAATGTTTGGTTAATCTGCTCTTTGGTTGCATTGATTTCTTGCTCTTTCAATTTTGACCAATCATTCACAGTTTTTTTATACGCCTCATATTCAGCAGAGATTTTTTCTCTGAGAGCGTTTAAGTCGTCTTTAAACTCCATGCCATAGACATTCAAAGTTTTTTCAGCATGTTTGAACTTCATTTCGACTTCTGCTTTTTCGATGATAAAGCGCGGAATGCGGCGCAATTTACGCGCCAAGCCAAGTTTCGACATACCATAAATCAACCATTTGGTCGGGTCATAGTGCCACCATTTGACGCCATTGCGATAATCATACTGAAAAATATGGTGAAAGTTATGATAACCCTCGCCCCAAGTAAACAGTGCCATCACAGGGTTGTCCCGCGCCGTATTTTGGTCGGTATAGGGTTGTGAGCCGCTGATGTGCGCCCACGAATTGATGAAAAAAGTAAAGTGGTGGCTAATCACCAAGCGCAACAAACCCGCCAACAAAAACACACCCCACACATCACCACTCATATAACCGATTGCCAACGGAATCCCAAAGTTGGTCAGCACCGCCAACAGGGTGTAATGCTTGTGCTGAAACATCACCATTTTATCTTTTTTCAAATCAGGGACATTTTTATAATCCAAGTGTCCGCTCGGATAATCGCGCAACATCCAACCCATGTGCGAGAACCAAAAACCCCGTTTGGCGGAATACGGATCTAAATCCACATCATCGACAAAACGGTGGTGGTTGCGATGACCTGCCGACCAAAATAAAATCGAATTTTGCACCGCCATCGTGCCAAAAATCATCAATACAAACCGTACAGGCCAACTCGCTTCATACGCGCGATGCGCCCATAAGCGGTGGTATCCAGCGGTAATACTCAAACCGTTTAACGGGAAAATAATAAAAAACGATACCCAAGCAGCAGTGCTGAAATCATAATTCCAACTGTACCAAGGAATCAAAATTAAAGCGAGTAGTGGGGTCAATGTCAACACCAAGGTGGCAGGCCAATTGATGGGGGCTTTGGTTGGGTTGACTGATTGAGTCATCATAGAACTTGATCCTTACAATCGAATAATTAAAATATGTACGCCAACACATTCGCGGCGGGCTGATTTTGTGTCGTTGTGTTTTGCGTTGCACTGCTTAAGGAAACACGGAATAACCCAATCCAGACGGAAGGGGTTATCCCGTGTTTCCTTAAATTATCGAGGCTCAAGCGATTTACCCCAACACCAAAACCCCAGACTTATTGATCGTATGCACACGATCAGGTCCAGTTGACACGATGTCGATGGGTACGCCACACACTTGCTCAATTCGGTTCAAATACGCTTGCGCATTCGCAGGCAATTCATCCCATTTCGTCAAGCCGAAAGTCGATTCAGACCAACCCGCAAAAGTTTCATACACAGGCACACAACGCGCGACTTCATCCGCACCGCGTGGCAGCAAATCCACTTGTTTGCCATCGACTTGATAACCCACGCACAATTTGACCTCAGGCAAGCCATCCAACACATCGAGCTTCATCATCGACAAACCCGTGACGCCATTGATTTGAATCGAGCGTTTGAGTGCGGCCGCATCAAACCAACCACAACGGCGTGCGCGCCCCGTGACTGAGCCGAACTCTTTACCGACATCCGCCATGTGTTTGCCACTGGCATCGTTCATACCTTCGGCGTTGTACAACTCAGTTGGAAATGGCCCCGCGCCCACGCGTGTGCAATAGGCTTTGGTGATGCCGAGGATGTAGTTCAATTTGGTTGGACCCACGCCTGCGCCTGCAGCGGCTGCACCTGCGACGCAGTTTGAACTGGTCACATATGGATACGTGCCGTGATCCACGTCGAGTAAAGTACCCTGCGCACCTTCAAACAATAAACGCCCCCCTTTTTCTTGAATCTCATGCAAGGTTGCCGACACATCAATCACCATCGGGCGCAGTTGCTCGGCAAATGCCAATGTTTCATCCAACACAGTTTGGTAATCCAATGCAGACGCGCCGAGATACTGCGTGAGCATGAAGTTATGGTATTCCATGACTTCTTTGAGTTTTTCAGCAAAGGTTTCAGGGTGAAACAAGTCCTGCACGCGCAGCGCACGACGCGCCACTTTGTCCTCATAGGCAGGACCAATCCCACGCCCCGTGGTGCCAATTTTTGCCGCGCCACGCTTGATTTCGCGCGCTTGATCGACCGCGATGTGATACGGCAAAATCAAAGTACACGCTTCAGAGATGCGCAAACGCGAGCGTACATCGACACCAGCAGACTCGAGTTCGCCAATTTCTTTGAACAGGGCTTCGGGACTGAGCACCACACCATTGCCAATAAAGCATGGCAAACCCGCGTGCATAATGCCCGATGGAATCAAGCGCAAAACGGTTTTTTGACCATTGATAATCAGGGTGTGACCCGCGTTGTGACCACCTTGAAAGCGCACCACGCCTTGGGTGGACTCTGAGAGCCAATCAATAATTTTGCCTTTGCCTTCGTCACCCCATTGAGTGCCGATAATCACTACATTCCCCTGTTGCACAGCGTTCATTGTGTTTCCCTTAAATTTAATTCAATTCAAAAAATTTATTCACTTTTGCACCAAGCCCATACTTCATGAGGGCAATTGGCTCATTTATGCGTTAAGCTGTACCACCCACTTGCCCGCGTCGTGTACCAACACGCGATCACAGATAAACTCATCTTCCTCATGCGCCACACCTACAGGCAGTTGAATCACCACTTCGCCCTGCGCGCGCAGTGCGTTGATTGCATCGCGCAAATCCGCATCCAAAACCCACGGCGCACTGATCGCGGGCTTGGCAGGTACGGTTGGTAAAATTTCGGTAATTTCACGCAAATCAAGTGAAAAGCCCGTCGCAGGGCGCGCCCGTCCAAAACGCTCGCCAATGCGGTCATAACGACCGCCACGCGCAATCGCGTTTGGCATACCATCGCAATACGCCGCAAAGGTCACGCCCGTGTGGTAACTATAGCCCGTCAAATCCGCCAAATCAAACTGCACCA
>OBMA010000366.1_pt1 | contig 26144 bp, 16 predicted proteins | sample 1539141 | NCBI WGS metagenome assembly OBMA01 (sample SAMEA3991484, study PRJEB22521) | metagenome | biome: anthropogenic terrestrial biome; feature: sewage plant; material: raw primary sludge | place: Sweden | collected 2012-09-26
CCTACACGACGCTCTTCCGATCTGGCTGCACAGTTTGGAATTTTCTTTACATTAAGTATGGCGTGTCTTCTTGGGTTTGATGTAAAAGATGCAGCGTCCATAGCAATAATTGGTGCAGCAGATGGACCTACATCTATTTTCGTTGCTAATTATTTTGGAACTAAATATATCGGAGCGATAATTGTGGCGGCATATTCTTATATGGCGCTTGTGCCGATTGTACAGCCACCCGTTGTAAAACTTCTTACAACAAAAAAGGAAAGACTTATCCGTATGCCTTATAAAGCAAACCAGGTATCGAAGAAAACAAAGATAATATTTCCTATTTTCGTTACAATTTTAACAGGACTTATAGCACCAAATGCAGTTGCCCTGATTGGATTCTTAATGTTTGGCAATCTTATAAGGGAGTGCGGTGTCCTTGATTCTCTGTCTGAAAGTGCACAGCATGAACTTGCAAATCTTATTACACTTTTTCTTGGCATTACTATTGCGGAAAAAATGCAGGCTGCCGCATTTTTAAATGCAAATACACTTTTGATATTACTTCTTGGACTTGTTGCATTCATTTTTGATACGGCAGGCGGTGTGATTTTTGCGAAGATTCTGAATTTGTTCTTGAAGGAAAAGATAAATCCGATGATAGGCGCAGCCGGAATTTCGGCATTTCCTATGTCGTCACGCGTTATTCATAAGATGGGACTTGCAGAGGACAAGACAAATTTTCTTCTCATGCAGACAGTTGGTGTAAATGTTTCAGGACAGATTGCGTCGGTAATTGCAGGCGGAATGATTTTGAACCTGATAGCAAAATAAGGAGGTTCTCACTATGATAAATGTAGATGCATTTTTAAAGTCCCTTCCGATTATGGGGAAAGGGCTGCTTGGAATATTTATTGTCACAATTCTTATAATTATTGGAATCTATATTATGAACTGGCTCACGAAGAGCAAGGATAAAAAAGAAGATTGAAATTTCAGGCAGCAAATCAGACTGAACAGATAATAAAATATGAATAACATGTATTTGTCAAAAAAAGCAATTGCGGAATATGACAGATAAAGGATAAAATGGTTGCGAGAGCTGCATTGTTTTAATGTAGGTTTTGCAGCCATTTTATCATGAAAGGAAGTATTGATATGGCATGTACAACAATTCTTGTAGGTAAGAAGGCATCTTATAATGGAGCAACTTTGATGGCCAGAAATGATGATTCGGGATCTGGACATTTTATGCCTAAGAAATGGACGGTTATAAATCCAAAAGATCAGCCGGTTATGTATAAATCAGTGATTTCACATGTTGAAATAGAACTTCCGTCAGATCCGCTCAGGTATACATCTATGCCAAATGCGGTTTCAGGAGAGGGTATATGGGCAGCTGCCGGTGTTAATTCAGCAAATGTATCTATGACGGCTACTGAGACAATAACTTCAAATGAAAGAGTACTTGCAGCGGATCCGCTGGTTTTATATAATCCGTCTGAATATAATGATAACGATGTATATAAGCTTGCAATGGAAAATACTATAAAGAGAAAAAGTGAACAGTCAAAAAATGAACATCAGGAATCCGATTCTGAAGGTACACCGGGAGGAATAGGGGAGGAAGATCTTGTTGCGATAGTACTTCCTTATATTAAGACAGCAAGAGAAGGTGTTATCAGATTAGGAAAACTTCTGGAAACTTACGGAACATATGAAATGAATGCAGTAGGATTTTCAGATGTAAATGAAATATGGTGGCTTGAATCGATTGGAGGGCATCATTGGATTGCAAGACGTGTGCCTGATGATTCATATGTGATAATGCCAAATCAGTTTGGTATAGATGAATTTGACATTGCAGATGCATTTGGTGAACAAAATGATTTTATGTGCTCTGATGATCTTTGCGAATTCATGATGAAGTATCACCTTCAGCTGGAAATGGATAAGGATCTGGATGAAATGGATGGAGTTTTCAATCCGCGTCTTGCATTTGGAAGTCATGATGATTCAGATCACTGCTATAATACTCCGCGTGCATGGTACATGGCGCGTTATTTCAATCCTGATTCATATGTGTGGGATGGCGTGGATGCAGATTTTACGCCAGAGTCAGATGATATACCATGGAGCCTTATACCAGAGCATAAGATAACGTCTGAGGATGTAAAGTACATTTTATCAAGTCATTATCAGGGAACCCCATTTGATCCGTATGGCAGGTATGGTGATCACAGTGAGAACGGTAAATATCGTTCGATAGGAATAAACAGAACTGATTTTATGGGACTTATGGAGTCACGCAGAGATGTGCCAGAGCCTTGCTGTGTTATTGAGTGGATTGCATTTGCTTCAAATGCCTTTAATGCAATGGTGCCTTTTTATGCAAATGTAACTAAAACTCCAAAGTATATGAATGTTACCGGTGGAACAGTTACGACTGAAAGCTTTTACTGGACAAGCCGTATGATTGCTGCACTTGCGGATGGAGCGGACAAACACACAGGAAAAGCTCTTTTTGCAATTGAAACATATCAGCAGGATGTTCAGTCAAAAGGACGTCATATTATTGAAAAGACGGATGATATGCTCCGCGAAAAGAGAAGCAGACTTGCGGTGACAAAAATCATGGAGAAAGCAAATGAAGAAATTGCAGAAATGCTGAGAGCAGAAGCTGACAAGGTTCTGAAGGCGGTACTTGATGAAGCAAGCAATAATATGAAGAATCAGTATTCAAGATCAGATGCTTAAGAGAGGATAATTAAAATGAAATTTCGACCTTGTATTGATATCCACAATGGAAAAGTAAAACAGATAGTAGGAGGTTCGCTCAGTGATGAAAAAGGGGCTGAAGAGAACTTTGTATCGGAGGCAGGTGCTGATTTTTATGGATTTATGTACCGCATGAATAACCTTGAAGGCGGACATATCATTTTACTTAATAAAGCAGGAACGCCCGAATATGATATGGATGTTGAGGCAGCAAGAAAAGCGATGAAGGCTTTTCCCGGCGGATTCATGATAGGCGGCGGCGTGACTTCTGAAAATGCAAATGGATTTATAAGACTCGGGGCATCAAAGGTTATTGTGACAAGTTATGTATTTGCTGATGGGAAAGTTGACTTCGACAGGCTTGGGGAGCTTGTGACAGCAACAGGAAAACATCATATTGTGCTTGATCTGTCATGCCGTAAGAAAGATGGAAAGTATTATATTGTGACGGATCGCTGGCAGAAATTTACTGAGACAGAGCTGAATCATGAAACGCTGAGTGAACTCAAAAAATATTGTGCTGAATATCTGATTCATGCGGTTGATGCCGAGGGCAGAAAGCAGGGTGTGGACACAGAACTCCTTGAACTTCTTGGATCATGGGAAGGAGGGATTCCAATAACTTATGCGGGCGGCGTTTCATCATTTGATGATCTTGCAAAAATAAAAGAAATAGGAAAAGGAAAAATAGATGTTACAATTGGAAGCTCACTTTCAATCTTTGGCGGGGATATGAATTTTGCAAAAGTGCTTGAATATATAAATGAGTAGATTTTGCTTGTGAGAATGGTATTTATGATAATGTTATTTATGTGGAGGGCGTTCATGAAAAAAATGGTTATAAAGAAAAGACTGTTTTCAGCAATTCTTGCTGCAGTAATGGTAACATCGCTTGTTTCGTGCGGAAATGCTTCAACGGAGAAAACGGCAGCTTCAACTGCAGAAGCGGTAAATGAAACAAAAACAGATACATCATTTGCGGCGTCAGAAGGTTCTGCAGAGATTGAAACGGCATCAGAGGCAGAGGATAAGGCTAAAAATGAAAACGATAAACCTGCAGCAGGAGATGTAATTGTTGATCTGGATTTCAGCAGCGGAACAGAGGGATTTGATGATTATACTAATGGCGGGGAAATGAGCCTTGGAGGAAGTAAAGGGGAACTTGTTGCAACTATAAAGAAAACAGGAACTCTTGATTATGCAAATCAGGCTTTCTGGGATGGCTTTAAACTTGTTCAGGGTGTCAGATATACATATAGTTTTGACATTCATTCAGATATTGACAGGACTGTAGAATATCGGATACAGATGAATGGTGGAGATTATCATGCATATAAAGGTGAAAAGATTAAAGTAGGATCTGATGTTCAACATGTCAGTACAGATTTTGAAATGACAGAAGTGAGTGATCCGGCACCAAGAATTGTTTTTAATATGGGACTTGAAGAAGGAATGGATGAAAATACGCCAGAGCATAAAGTTTATATTGATAATATCAAGCTTGTTGTAAAAGACTCTTCAAATGCGTCTGAAACAGATGCGCTTGCTGTACCGCCTGTTGTTACGACGAATCAGGTTGGATATAATGTAAATTCAGATAAAATGGTATTTACAACAGATACATCAGAAAAGACATTTGAAGTCATTAATGCGGATACCGATAAGAGTGTTTACAGTGGAAAATTCGGAAAGGCTGTTAAAGATCAGGGAACTGAGGCAGAAGTCAAGAGCGGAAGTTTTACGGATATGAAGGATGAAGGAACATACTATATTAAATCGGGGAAAGGTGTATGCACTTATAAATTTAAAATAGGGAGTGGAGCACTTGATGATATAATGAAGTCTGCGGTCCTTATGCTTTATAAGCAACGATGTGGAACTGCAACAGATAAAACCGCAGCTGGAGATTTTGCACATCCGGCGTGTCATACTGGCAGCGCTGTAATTTATGGAACAAACGAGAAAAAAGATGTAACTGGCGGATGGCATGATGCAGGAGACTATGGAAGATATGTGGTTTCAGGTGCAAAAACGGTGCAGGATCTGATGCTTAGTTATGAAAATTACAATATTAAAGATGATAATTACGGAATTCCAGAAAGTAAAAATGGTATACCTGATATCCTTGATGAGGCAAGATACGAACTTGAATGGATGATGAAAATGCAGGATGAGAAAACAGGTGGAGTATACCATAAGGTGACGTGCAGGAATTTTCCTGAAACTGTTATGCCGGAGGATGAAACGGATGAACTTATAATTTCACCGGTTTCAGCTGCGGCAACGGGTGATTTTGCGGCAGTTATGGCTAAGGCATCTCGTATTTATGCGAATTATGATAAAGATTTTTCAGGAGAGACATTGGCGGCGGCAGAAAAAGCATGGGATTATCTTAAAGATGGCAAAAATACTGGAGGATTTACAAATCCGGATGGCATTGTAACTGGTGAGTATCCGGATACAAAAACAGATGATGAGATTTTCTGGGCAGCATCAGAAATGATGTTAAGTGAAAACACAGACCCGCAGATTGAAAAATATGTAAAACAGGGACTTGGACTTGGTAAAAACGGTGAAGACGACAAGGTGACATGCAGTTATGGATGGGCAAGTGTCGGTGGTTATGGAATTTCCGATATTGCAAATTATAGTGGAAAAAATGTAAAGTCAGATGTAAAGAAGTACCAGGCTGTGGCAAAAAAACTTTTGACGGATGATGCAGATTCAATTATTAAGGTGGCAGATCAATCAGCATATCATATATCATTTGCGGGATTATACACATGGGGTTCCAATATGGAAATTGCAGATGATGGAAAGGAACTGATGCAGGCTTATATTGCGACAGGTGATGAAAAATATAAGACTCTAGCTGCAGACCAGTTGAATTATATCCTGGGTTCGAATCCTTTGGGATACTGTTTTGTGACAGGGTTTGGAACTGTGAGTCCGAAAAATCCGCATCATAGACCGTCACAGGTAAAAGGAAAGGCAATGGATGGCATGCTTGCAGGAGGGGCAGACAGTTTGCTGGAAGACCCATATGCAAAGGCTGTTCTGAAAGATCAGGCTCCTGCGCTTTGTTACGCGGATAATGCAGAGAGCTATTCTACAAATGAAGTAACGATTTATTGGAATTCAGCATTGATTTATCTTCTGGCGGCATATACACAGGCATAAATTATATATTCTGAAAGGGTTTTGCAGCTGCATATGGAATCGAAAATGGAATTCGAAAATAAAATAAAAGAAAATGTCATGGGTGAAGATGAACTGAACAAAATGCGCATGGAGTTCGGACTTGAACCATTTAATAATACTGCATCAGGAATAAAAGAATCCGAGTCTGAAAAAAAGACATCATTGTTAAAAGAATCTGGATCTGGCGAGTCTGAAGTGACGACATATGGAACAAAAGAATCCGTTTCAGATAGAGCTGAAGAAATGACAGATGTTCTGAAAGCAGAGAATAAGAACGCAAAAGCAGAGAATAAGAACGCAGAAGCAGAGACTGCAGAAGGTCATGATATAAAAAATAAATGGCTTTCAAGGAATTGGTCGTGGGTGACAGCTTCATTGATGACAGCAGTTTTTATGATTATTGTAATGGTGGCAATGAGGATTGCGCCTTTTGGATCTAATTCATTTACGCTTGTTGATTCGATGCATCAGTATGTTCCATTTTTCAGTGACTTTCAGGGCAAGATAAAAGAAGGAGGAAGCCTTTTTTATACATGGAATGTCGGAGGTGGACAGAATTTTCAGTCTCTTCTGCTCTATTATATGGCATCGCCTCTTAATCTTCTGATGTTATTATGCAGCAGGTCTGCAATTCCGGGAATGATGTCCTGTATAATTGTATTAAAAATTATTTTTTCGGCAGGATCTTTCGGATATTATCTTTCCAGAAAAGAGAACAGGATTTCAAACAATCCGGTAATAACTTCATTTGCGCTTGGATATGCATTAAGTTCATATATGGTTGGATATTTCTGGAATATAATGTGGCTTGACTGCATCATGGTATTTCCGCTGGTTATTTTAGGATATGACAGGCTTATAAGAAAATCAGATCCGAGGATGTATATACTTGCACTTTTTTATTGTCTTTTTACAAATTATTATATTGCATATATGATATGTATCTTTCTGGTTCTCTGGTTTCTGGCAACAGGGCATAAGAGTGTTAAAAAGTTCTTTACAGACGGGCTGAAATTTGCAGCTTGTTCGATACTTTCTGCCGGGATGGCGGCACTTTCACTGATTATGGCATACCTTGCTATAATGAAAACGGCATCAGCAGGAACTAAAATGCCGGAATGGGGATGGTATCAGGACATATTCAGTCTTTTGAAACATATGTTTTTACTCAGTGCACCTATTACAAATGAAACGTTTGATGGTAATGCAAATATTTATTGTGGAACATTTATTATGATTCTTATATTCATATATGTTTTCACGTCAGGTATTTCAATTATTGAAAAATTAAGAAAGATACTGCTTTTTGCTTTTCTTATAATAAGCATGAATAATGTTGTACTTAATTTTATATGGCATGGGTTTCATGATCAGTATGGTATACCAAACCGTTTTTCATTTTTATTTATATTTTTAATGCTTGATATGGCTTATGAAGCAATCAGACGTATAAAGAAAACCGGAGCATTGACTGTAATTGCAGGTGCGTTGTTCATGGGAGCGTTCATTGCGGCAGTTGCAGGATATTCTGACATGACAGGAATCATTTCAGAAAAAGGCATTGTCGCTGTAATTTCAGCTCTGGTTATTGTCTATACGGTGATTTGTGCACTTACTGCTGCCGGGAAAATAAAAATAACTTATGGAACGATAATTCTTTCCGTGATTTTCACTGCCGAAATTTTCACAAATGCCGGAATCGGTTTCGGAAATAATGGATATGCGGATGCAGGATATTATACTCAATATACTTACAAGATGGAAAAATCTTTGAAAAATGTGAGAAATAAAGAATTGGCAGATGGCAGCAGACTGGTACGAGAAGACATGGTGAATCCGGTAATGCTCGATGAATCGAGTTATAACAGAATGAGAAGTCTTGGAACATTTTGTTCAACCGTCAGAGGTGACATGGTCACATCAATGGCACAGTTTGGATTTTACACGGGCGCAAATGAATATCTATTTGACGGAGCAACACCTGTTTCGAATGATATTCTCGGAGTAAAATATATATTTTCGCGTACAGGTGATTATTATCCTGGAGCAAATGATTATTCTGAAATTTATGATGAAGATGGAGTTAAAGTTTATGAAAATGATAAAACTCCGGGAATAGCATTTGGTGTAAATAATAAATTGAAAAAATGGGATGAGACGGGTTATGACAGTGCTCATAATCTGAATAAGTTTTTAAAACTTACAGATGATTCCGGAGTGCTTTTTACAGATACATATGTAAATTATGATGTTCAAGGGACAAATTGTGCGGCAGTAATTAATAAAAAAAATGCTGAGCAGATTGATTATACAGGAAACGGACAGAATATCCCGCAAGTGGCACTGAAATTCAAGGTGCCTTATGATGGCAGATTTTTTATAAATCTTCGGGCAAATTATCTGCAGGATATAACATATATTCTGAACGGAACGACTATGGCGTCAGACAGATATCAGATTCAGATGTTTGATCTTGGAAGTTTAAAGTCCGGGGATACAGTTGAACTGGATATGAGATTTGCCAGTGGATGTGCTCCAAGCGGAAGCGTTATGTCATATCTGTCATGCTATAATCCGAAAGTGCTTGAAAAATATGAAAGCGACATGAAAAAGACGGCAATGTCTGTCACAGAATTTACGGATGATTATATTCATGGAAATGTAACATTGAATGAGAATCAGATGTTGTTCACATCTATTCCATATGATGAAGGGTGGAAAGTTTATGATAACGGGAAAAAGGTCAGAACGGTTAAGACTGCGGGGGCATTTCTCGGTGTTGATATAGGCTCAGGTGTGCATGATCTGGAATTTAAATATCGTCCGCAGGGATTTATATGCGGTGTGATAATATCTGCTATTTCATGGGTTATATTTGTTTTGATATATGTTATATATTTCAAAAAAGAAAAAATTTGGAAAAAGGGCATCTTCTAAACAGTATAGATTTGATTGACCGTAATTTGCTCGTAAAGTATAATAAGAAAGTACGGCTTTGAAATGGCTGCATGTTTTACAATAACGGCTTTTGCCGCATGGTGAAAATTTTATAAAGGGGTGTAAAAAATGGATTCATTGAAGAAGATGGAACCGCAGAAACTAGGGATTCTGACGGCGGCAGTACTTGCAGTATTGGGATTTGCAGGGCTTTTGGCTTCAAAAGGTACAGGGTCTATAGTCATAGGGGTGATTTTCCTTGCACTTGAGGTCTCAATTGTATTCATGGTTATGAAAGAAGGATCTGGACGGGCACACGAGAGATCAGAAAGTGATAAATATCGTAAACTTTTCAGAAATCTTCCAATCGGATTTGCACAGGCTAAGATTGTGACAGATCAGGCCGGTGATGTAGTCGGATATCAGGTTGTTGATGCAAATGATACATTTGGCGGATACTTTAGTCTTGATCATGAAGAGTTTGTAGGCAAGGTACTCGGAAACAGTAATATTGAAGTTCTTCAGGACATAAATGCATGGTTTAAAGCATATAATACATCGGGAATAAAACAGGGTGATCTCATGAATGTTGAGATTACTATGGAAAAGCTCGGAAAAATTTTTAATACAGTTATGTATAAGTCTGAGGCAGATTATATCAATATGGTTGTTATTGATATAACAGAGCAGAAGGAAACAGAGCAGAAGCTCAACAAAGCAATAGATGCTGCAAATGCCGCATACAGAACTCAGGCAGAGTTTCTTGCAAACATGTCACATGAAATACGTACACCTATAAATGGAATCCTTGGAATGATTCAGTTAACGCTTATGGGCGATGATCTTCAGGCTGATTACAGAGACAATCTTATAACGGCGAAGAGCTGTGCAGATAATCTGCTTATTCTTATTAATGACATCCTTGATATCAGTAAACTGGAAGCAGGCAAATATAAAATCAAGGAAGAAATCACGGATATTAAAGCAGCAATAGAGGAAACAGTTGCTGCACAGGTTCCGGCTGCTGATAATAAAGGAATTACTCTTGATCTTAATTTTGGAAATACGATGCCGAAACTTGTTAAGGCAGATGGACAGAGAATACAGCAGGTTCTTAACTGTCTTCTTTCAAATGCAATTAAATTCACATCTGACGGAGGCGTTCGCGTCAAGGTGGCAACTATTGATAAATCGGACGAACAAGGTATCGTGCTGCTCAGAATGGCAGTTTCAGATACAGGTATAGGTATTTCAGATGCAAATATGAGCAAGCTATTTATTCGGTTTTCACAGGTGGATGGCTCTGATACAAGAAAGTATGGCGGCTCCGGACTTGGGCTTGTTATTTCAAGACAGATTACCGAACTTATGCACGGAACAATAACAGTTCAGAGTAAAGAGGGAATTGGCTCGACATTCCTTGCGGAGGTACCTCTCAGGGTAGTCAAAGCAGCTGATAAAATAGCAGCTGATGAAGAGAAGAAAGCACAGGAAGATGAGGCGGCTTTATTTTCAATAGATAATTCGAGCGGTAAAAATGCGAGGATTCTTGTGGCAGAAGATGAACCTGTAAACCAGCAGGTTGTAGGAAAACTCCTTGGTATGGCTGGATTTTCATATGATATTGCTGAAAATGGAGCAAAGGCTGTTGAACTTTACAAAGAGAAAAAATATGATGCAGCACTCTTTGATGTACAGATGCCTGTAATGGATGGTATAGCTGCAACGCAGGAAATCCGTAAGATTGAAGCTGAGAAACATGCCAAGCGTCTGCCGATCATTGCAGTGACAGCAAGAGCCATGTTTGGAGACAAAGAAAGAATTATGAAGAATCAGCTGGATTATTATATTGCAAAACCTTATAACCTTAATACAGTTGTTGATACGCTTAATAAATATATTGAAAAAGGCAGAAAAGGTGAACTCGGAAATATGGAGTCTTCTGAGGTTAAAGAGGAAGAACAGTAATAATTCAATTTAATATAAAAATGAAACGGCATGATATTTTGATATGTAACTCCTTACCAGTTGTCAGGTAAGTGATTACATATCATTTGAGTCATACCGTTTTTTTTTTTTTGTACATTTTTGTGCAGTTTTAGAAAAGGGCAAATCACAAAGAATAGATAACGTATTATGTAAATATATGCATGATTATGTAAACAACATAAAAAAAACAATTTTTTGTAATGAAAGAGCAGTATGCTCTTTTTTTATTTGAATAAGACAATAAAAATACAAGATATGGGAAACTGATAAATGTGTAAAGAGCAAGATGCATATCTATCTGTTGAATGCAGGATTTCATAAGGAAGTATCATAAGGAAAAAATTGCGCAACAATAGATATGTGCTGAACGACTCACAGAAATGAGTTTGCATGATATTTTAATAGGCGAAGGAGGTGAAGATATGGATAATTTTCGGATTGGAATTTGTGACAGAGATACAACATACGCAGTTGCACTGATGGAGGCATTGAGAAAATCAAAAGAGATTCATTCGGAAATAACTGCATTTTCAGGACTTGGAGCATTAGACAGATATCTTAAAGTTTCTGATCTGCAATTGCTGATTCTGGAGGAGGAACTTTATTTTGAAAGTAAAAAAATGCAGTGTAAATCAGAATATTTAAGGAACGGCGATTTACAACCGGATCACTTGCAGCCGGGCGACTCAATACAGGATGATTTAATACATGATCATTTGCAGCAGCAGAAGGCAGTAATAGATAAGAATCAAGGAGATAAAGAATATTGTGGAATTCCGGTTCTGATTCTTACGAATGAAAAAAGTGATGGTGTTAATTTTGTATGCAAATTTCGAAATGTAAATGAAATTATCCAGGCTGTAAAAAAACATTTAAATAATATTATAGGAGAAGAGAAAGGAACAGAAATATTTGCGGTTTATTCACCGCTGGGAAGATGCGGATGTACAACATTTTCCAAAGCACTTGCAGTAAATACAACAGGTAATGGACTTTATGTTGGAATGGAAAATTTTTCGGCAGTGCATGCGGCAGATGAATTATTATATTTGCTTAAAACCGGGTCTCCAGGACTAGAAGAAGTGATTCATAAGAATATAAGTTCAAATAATGGAATGTGGGAATTATATGCATCGGGAGCATACCTGGATTCACGTGATGTAACGTATGAGGACATAAAAATACTTAATGAAGAACTTTTAAAAATGGGGAGATTTTCAAGAATTGTTTATGATATAGGCTCTGCTGTGCCAGGTGATTTTTCAATGTTCAGGTGCTTCAGCAGAATATTTGTCCCGGTTTTAAGAAATGAATGTTCACAAGCTAAAAGTGATAAATTTTATAAAATTTTAAAAGAAATGGGGGAAGAAAAAACCAGAATCAGAATGGAAGAAATATTTGTGCCTGATAAAGAAATACAAAGTCAGGACCTGAAAAATATAGTTCAAAGTATGGTGTGCAGTATGGCACAAAATGAGACGTAAATAAGATACAAAATAAGTGGCGGAATAAGATGCAAGATAAGTGGCTGAATAAGATGCAAGATAAGATATGAGATGAGATGTGAAGCTCAGTGTAATTAATAAGTCGTTTTATAAAAACAGGGGGATTTATGATTGAGATAATAACTCAAAATGGTCTTAGAGAAAAAATACGCGATGAATGTATGGCAGAAATTGATTTGAGCCATGAGGTACAGGACGATGATGTGAAAAACTGTATTGACAGAAATATTATCCGGGAAACACAAAGCATATATATTCCGCTTAAAGAAAAAATAATACTTAGAAACGAAATATTTAATTCCATCAGAAAATTAGATGTACTTTCAGAGCTGCTTGAAGATAGCAGTATTACTGAAATTATGATTAATGGACAGAATAAGATATTCGTAGAAAAAAATGGAGAACTTCAACGTGTATCGCAGCATTTTGAAAGTGAAGAAAGACTGATGGGAGTTATACAGCAGATTGTTTCAGGGGCAAATCGAGCAGTTAATGATTCAAATCCTATAGTTGATGCTTCACTGGCAGATGGTTCACGCGTAAATGTTGTGCTTTCGGGAATTTCATGTGACGGATCTATTGTAACAATCCGAAAATTCCCCCAAAAGACTATGACAATGAAGGATCTGATCCGTCTTCATTCATTGGAACCCGAAACAGCAGAATTTCTTAAATTGATGATAAGAGCCGGGTATAACATTTTTATTTCGGGAGGTACAGGGTCAGGGAAGACGACATTTTTAAATGCACTTACTGAATACATACCGGGGGATGAAAGGGTTATAACAATAGAAGATTCAGCAGAACTCAGAATTATAGGAATTGAGAATCTGGTAAGACTTGAGACAAGAAATGCAAATGTTGAAGGGGCAAATGCCATAACAATCAGAGATCTCATAAAGAGCAGCCTAAGAATGAGACCGGACAGAATAATTGTTGGAGAAGTCAGAGATTCTGCGGCAATAGATATGATTCAGGCAATGAATACAGGACATGATGGTTCACTTTCAACCGGACATGCAAATTCTGCAACAGAAATGCTTATGAGACTGGAAACCATGATGCTGATGGGCGCGGATCTTCCACTGAGAGCTGTAAGACAGCAGATTTCCTCTGGACTCGATATTATTGTCCACCTGGGAAGATTACGTGATCACACGAGGCGAGTTCTGGAGATAAGGGAGGTTTTGGGGATGAAAGATGGAGAGATAATGACAAGTCAGCTTTATTCATTTGTGGAAGCAGGTGAAAAGGATGGATTTTTGATTGGTCATCTTGATAAAAAAGGTGATCTGGAAAATTGTGGAAAACTTGAATCGGCTGGACTATTGCATGTTTATCGGGAGAAAAATGTATGCATAAAAACCGCTTGAAAAATGTGAATCTCATTTCAGTTTTATGGGGCATTATAGTGGGATCCGGTGGAGAATTTGTATTTTTCGGAAGCACAATTCCGGGTGGAAATCATAGCATAATAGATTTTATTGTCATTGTTCCAGGTGCTTTTGCTGGAATATATGCCTTTAGATGCAGCAAAAACAGAGTTGCACAAAAAAGACGGGAAAAATATCTTTTGGAATTCAGGAGCTTTATAAATGCGATGCAAGGACCGCTGGAAGCAGGATGTGCAATGGAACGTGCACTTTCGCTGGCAGAAAGAGATCTTACATGTATGTATGGTAAAAAAATGGAAATAGTAAAAGATGTCCGGATAATGGAACGGGGAATGCAGGTAGGTAAAAGGTTTGAAGATGTTTTCTCTGATTTTGCGGATAAATCCGGTATAGAAGAAATTGAAGATTTTGCAGTAGTGATTTCAGGATTGAAAAGGCGAGGAGGAAATGCGGTAGCAGTAATCAGAGAAACCATAGGGAAGATAGCTGCGGAGATAGGATTGAAAGAGGAAATAGCAACTGTAATTGCGGCAAAGCAGCTCGAACAAAGGATAATGATTTTTATGCCCGGAATAATTCTTTTATTTTTATTAATGACAAGTGGAAACTTTGCGAAACCACTTTATGAAAGTATGACTGGAAGGATTTTTATGACAGTTGCACTGGCTCTTAATATATTTGCAGACTGGATAGGAAAGAAAATAGTGGATATAAGGTAAAAATATAAGACAAAGATACAAGGGGGCAAATGGGAAAATATGAGATATATGGCACTGATTATAATATTTATCAGTATTATGCCAGCTATTTTAGAGAGAATGCAATTTGGTAAATATAAAGGAATAGAAAAAATTATTCCAGCCCAATTTCACGAGAATATATCACGACTTATACGGAATGAAGAAACGCTTAATGAAATCCAGCTTCAGAAGAAGACAGATGAATATATAGAAAGAATTTTTGAAAAGGTAAGAAAGCTTTTACTTGTCGCAGGAATGATTTTTTTTACAGTTTCATTTATACCGGAATCAGGAAAGGCAACACGAGAGATAGTAAGACCTGAAAGAGGCAGTACTGAAGAAACGGTTGTTCTTACAAAAGGTAATGATTCAAAAAAAGTTAAATTTGTGGTTAATGCATGGGAATTAACTTCAGAAGAATTTAAAGAAAAAGCAATAAAAAAGAAAAATGAGATTAGTGATATATTAAAGCCTTATGTGAATAAAAGAGCATCTGAAGAAAAATCAGCAAGTGAAAGCGCAGCAGAAATGTCGGGAAAAACAGCTTCAGAAGCAGATAAAAGTTTAAATATTACTGTTACACCTTCGGTAGAAAATCTTGGAATTTCAAAAATTGCTGCAGATAATGTAAAAATCAAATGGAGCAGCACAGATCCTGAAATTATTGACAGCAGCGGAAAAATAAATTGGGGACTTGTCCAGTCTGATATGGACATAGACCTTGAGGCGGCAATCACAGATGGAACACATGAAGATATATTTCAAGTTCATATACATTTGAAATATGAAGTGAAAGAAATGCAGACGGAAACGCTTACTTATGAGGAATTAAAGAAAGCAGAGGAAAAAACCCGTACAGATAAAATATTTCTGCTTCCAGAAAAAATGCAGGGATATTCACTCAGTAAAATGCAGGAAAATACAAAAAAGCAGGTAATGTTTATATTTATTTTGACTATATTCACTATAGTTCTTACTGCAGTATTCGAAATTCAGCATTTAAAAGAAAAAGGGAAAAAGAGAAATATTGAACTGGAAGCGGATTATTACAGACTTATCAGCAGACTTTCGCTTCTTTTAGGGGCAGGAATTAATGTAAGAGATGCATTCAGAATGATTGCTGAGAGTTCACCTGATGGATTTTTGAAAAAAGAAATTGAATTTATGATAAACAGGATGAACTCTGGAATGTCAGAAAAAACGGCAATTGAAGAAATGGGAAGAAATATAGGACTGCAGAAATACATGAGACTGGCTTCAATTATCAGCCAAAACCTTATGCATGGAAATCGTGATTTGTTAAATCAGCTGGAACTGGAAGTCACATCAGGATTTGAAGGAAACAGGGAGAGGGTTCGAAAAAGAGGCGAAGAAGCTTCAGAAAAATTAATGGTACCAACGTTTTTGCTGCTTACAGTTGTGATAGGGATAGTTATGTACCCTGCACTGATTGGTATGTGATGGATGATTAAACTATGAAAAATGAAATGACATAATTTGAAATAAGAAGCGGATTATAAAAAAACGGATTATAAAAAGCGAGGATGAAAATATGAATGAGAATAAAAAAATAATGAAAGATGATTATAGCCGCATGGCAGAGGAGACGGATGATATGAAAATAGAAGAGAGTAATGAAGATATTTCGACAAGAGGTTCAGAAATATTTCGGAATAATGGTGGAATAGCGGTAATAGAAATTGTGCTGATAATTGTGGTGGCAATTGCACTTGTTGCGATATTTAAAAATCAGGCAATTGCATTGGTAAACAAAATATGGAAATCAGTAACTGAGGGGTCTACCGGAATTACCGGATTTGGATTATTCAGAGTATTAAATATATTTAAAATATGAAAAATGATCGAGGTTATATAACGGTTTTCCTGTCACTCATATTATGCGTAATGATGATTGTTGTTACTGCAGTTTTGACAATTGCAGATTATAAACATGGCAGTACAAAAGCAGAAGCTGCACTTAGCAGCGCGGAGTCAGATACGCTGGCACGATATCAAAAGATGTGTTTTGACAGATATCATTTACTTATATGCGATATAACTGATGGAGGTTGTGGAGAAGGGGCATCGGAAGAAAGAATAATGAAACTGATGCAGGAAAACCTTGGGGATAGTTTTGACGTACAGGAAATTGCACTTTCGGGTATGGAGAAATTTGCAGCAAATGATTATGAGAGTTTCAAGCATCAGATAAAAGATAATTCTGGATATGAAGCTGCAGGATTTGCAGTTGATAAAATAAAAGAAAAAACATCTGATAATGATGAACCATTAAAGCATGGCGATATACAAAACATGGAAAATGATATTGATAATGAAAAGGAAACCCGCGAATTAGAGCAGATGGAAAAAGCAGAGCAGGGGAATCTTCAGACATCAGAATCTGATAAGAGAAAAATATCAGATGTAAATATTAAAGCTGATGATTACAAATATGGAATAGTGAAAACAAACGAGTCGGACGGTGCTGCAGAATATAAAAAAAATGATATTGAAGATCCTCGTGATGTATTGAAAAGTATAAAATCTGCCGGTATTCCAGATTTGATAAAACCGAAGAATATTAGATTCAGCCCGGATTCAATTAAAGGCGAAGACCTTCCATCAGATAAAGTGAATCAAAACCATTTTAAAGATGTAGATACGGAATTTGATGATTATGATTCAATGAAAAAAGATCTGACATCGAAAAACGGCTGGGGAAATGCACTTTCAGATCATGCAGAAGCTATTGCTTATGCAGCGGATAGTTTTAACTGTCTTACGGATCAAAAGTATGATGACACATATTTAAATATGGAACTCGAATATCTGGCTTGTGGTGAAAAAACAGACAGTGAAAATTATGCTATGGCAGTAAGAGGGATTATTGCAATCAGGCTCGGGATTAATTTTTCATATCTTATAACAGATGTAAAAAAAATGGCGGAACTTGATTCGATTTCTCTTGCAATATGCTCCGCAGCACCATTTTCACAGCCGGTAGTTAAATATCTGTTGGCCGGATGTTGGTCATATTGTGAAAGTATTTCTGATGCATATTATCTTGTACATGGGAAAAATTTACCTTATTTAAAAACAGAAGAAACATGGATGACAGATTTAGAACATTTGGGTGAAATCGGCAATTCAGATATTAAAGAAAATGAAAACGGTATGAGTTATAAGGACTACCTTATGATACTTGTCAGTCTTCATCCTAAAATGATCTATCCGCGGATGCTTGATCTGATACAGTTAAATGTCAGAAAAAAAGGAACCGAAGGAGGAGATGAAAAATTTTTTATAAAAAATGCTGTAACAGCATTTGGAATAGATGCGGAAATCAAGTATAAAAAGAAAAAGATTTACCTTCATGAGGAAACGGGTTATTAAGCAAGATAAGGAATAAACCTTTATGTTCTGCTTCGGAAGCATTTTCAGACATAATTTATTAAACAAATATAAAAATAAAAGTTTCCTCTCCGGAGCATATTGTATGAATTTGTGTTGAAAATGCTTCCGAAGCAGAACATAAGGGCGAAATAAAAGCAAGAGCACAAAATAGTTATAAAAGTATTGAAAAAAACAATTGTCACATAAAAGTTGACAAAAATAAAAATGACTGCAAAAAAATGAAATCGGTGACTCAAAATCATAATGGAATAAATGAAAATCGGGGTAAAGGCAATGGGTAAAAAAAGAAGCAAAAAAAATGATTTGAATAATAATTTAAATAATAATGGATCCGAAACTGTAGCTGCTTCATTTGTACTTCCGATATTTCTATTTGTGATGCTTGCGTTTGTTTATATAGCTAACATGTATTCTGTAAGAGGAATTATATATGAAGGATTGACAGAGACTGCAGAGGAAATCGCAGAAGAAGCATATATGGGAGAAAAGCTTGGAGTATCACAGGCGGTTGGACTTCCGATGGCGGCAGCAGCATTCAGAACTAAACTAGACAGTCAGAAAATGGTAGAGAAGTTTGTAAAGGGAGGAATCGGGGGTGTTATATTTGCCGGTTCTGAATTTCCGAATAAAGATGGAGATATTGTTTTAAAGGCAACTTATAGAATTGGTGCAGACGTTCCGCTAATATCTTCATTTTCAATAATTTGTACAGAAACAATCAGACAGCATGCATATATAGGGAAAAATGCCGATGAAAATAATAACGAAACTGATGACGATATATATGTTTATGTGACAGATGATGGGGAGGTATACCACAGCAGTCGAAAATGTACTTATCTTATGCCGCAGATAAGTACAGAAAGTATTGAAAAGGCAGAGGCATCAGGCTTAAAGAAATGTAGGTATTGCGGAGAAAGAGAATGTAATGCTGAATCTGGTGGAGAAGTATATGTGACAAAATATGGAGAATGCTATCATACATCGAAAAACTGTTCACGTCTTGCAAGAAATGTCAGACGTGTAAAAAAGAAAAATGTCGGACTGCCGCCATGTTCAAAATGTACTGATGAGTAAAACCGTGCAATGTAATAAATGTAAATGGGTATAAATGACTGCATTTATATCAGAACATCATTAATGATGATGAAATTTAAGTTATGTAATAAAAAGGGGGCAGAAATAATATGAAAATAAAAAACATGCATAATTTGAAAATGATATGTAATGACTGCGGATTGCAAATTATAGAAGCATGTCTGATTATGCCGCTGATTATAATGATTGTATTTTCAATGCTTGCTGCACTTCTGTTTACTTATGAAAAGGAAGTTTTAAGGGAAAATGCATATGGTGTGCTCTATTCAGTTCCATTTGAAAATGTGAAAAGTAAAACGGAAACAGATTATATAAAAAGCAAAGAGTTCTCAGAAAATATGGTGTATGGGAAATGCGAATGCAAAGTTGAAAACGAAGAAAATGAAAATGTTAAGATATCGCAAAAATTAAGTGTTATAAGAAAATCAAATATAGAATGTGACCGCAGAATATGTCTGGTTTCCGGAAATCTCAGGAGGTGGCAGTTTTATGGTGATACTGCAGGGAAGTAGGGGAACCAGAAATGTACTCAGAGTTGAAGGCGTTGAATCTGAAAGCTATGAGGAAAGAATTCTGCAGGAAAACCAATTCATATATTTACTTAATATGACAAAAATTATTGTTGATAGCAACAAGGTTTTTGAGTTTAAAATTGACGGACTTATGCCACTTTCAGACTATTTTCATAGATTTACACCAGGATGGATGGAATTATTTAAATTATTGTCAGATATAAAGGAATGCATGCAGGAAATGCAGCAGTACCTTTTAGATCCGGGACACTTGATTTTAGATTTCAGATGGACTTTTTTTGATAAAGGTAAAAATAAATTTATGTTTGCGGTATTGGCTGGTACAGATATGAATTTTGCCGAGCAGATAAAAAGACTGCTGGAAGAAATGATGACTGTATATACAAGGGATAATAAAGAAGATGCATTTTTGCTGTATGAATTTTATGCAAAAGTGCTTACAGATAATTATTCGCCTGATTTATTCTGTAACGATGTAAATTTGACCAATGGGAAAGCGACTGCCTCGTTAAAAAACAGTAATGAAGGAGTTTTATATTGCAAAGAGAAAAATATAGTATCAAATGATATTAGAAAAAATCGCTGTAATACGGAGGGAATGCATAAAAATTATTCTGAAATCAATCTGTTAAATAATAAGGCAAATAAGCCGATAAATAATCTTTTGAATAGCCCGGCAAGTAATCCGTTGAATAATCAGCCAAATGAGTCTGCAAATCATGCATCGGACAATATTGATACAGAAAATTGTGGTTATGTAAAAAATGTATGTGGAAATGAAGATAGGGTATTGTCTGATGAAAAATGTAAAGAACATGAAGACGAGAGAAAAAAAGTAATTGGAATAGGATTTGTTCTGGTACTGGCAGGTGTATTTTTCTTTGTTGTTTTCGGAATAAAATCATTAAAATTTTCGGCAATTGCTATTGGAGGATATTGCGTATATCTTATTGGCTTAATGCTTATTGATTTTAAGGAAACAAATGGTAAAAACTTAATAAAAACCGCATATACAAAAGAAAAAATCTTATCAGAAAACGCACAAGAAAATGGTTCAAATATAAATTTTATGGGCAATCATATAAGATGTGCCGATAGAATATATGAGACGAGTGATTTGTTTCGTGAAAATATAATTGAAAATAACCAGATATCTAAAATGATTCCGGTAAATGCAAAGGAACTTAAACCTGAAAAACTTTTGCCGGGTAGAAATAAGATTGGAAGAAAAAAGTCAGAATCGGACATAATTATTGACAATCCGGGAATAAGCCGTGTTCATGCTGAGATATTCATAAGTGAAAATGAAATAAAAATAGAAGACCTTGGATCAACTAACGGAACATATTTAAACAATACGAAATTAGACAAGGGTGTGCCTGCAAAGGCTCATTATGGTGATGAGATAAGCTTTGCCGACAGCAAGTTTTACTTGCTTTAAAGATTAATATAAATACAGGAATTTTATAAATTGTAGAGGAAAGGAGCATCTGACTAAAGCCGGTGTAAGAATAAATATAAAAAACTGATGCAGGAACATATTTTGCGTACGGTGGGAACATATTTTACATATGGCAGGAACAGAAAATAATGAATGGAAAAAAGAAAAAATAAACTGGGAATCAGAAAAAAACTGTGGGTAGGAATAAATAAAGGCATAAATAAAAAAATAAGCGGTGAATATAAACAAAAACTTGGCAGGATTATTGCAATGGTGGTGATTTTAATGATGGCAGCGGCAATTCCGGCACATAAGATGATAAATATAAAACAAGAATGTTCATATGCTACTCCGGGCGATTCAGCTGAAAAACATCCGGTAGCAACAGGCACGGATGGCGTTTGGGCATATTATACAGGGAAGGAACATATAGAAAATTATAAACTTGGAAATGCGGCACACGAATCTGAAGCCGAATATGATAAATCAAAAGTGTTCAATGAACCGAAATTATCTAATGTTTTGACACAGTTTCCACAACCGGTTGTCTTGGGCGTAAGAAGATATTACGGAGTAAATAAATTTACAGAACCATGGCCATCCTCAAGAGGAATGGGGAAAACAGCCATAAATCAGGAAAACTGGTGGAAAAATATATCCGTTGAAATAGAAAATTCCGGGATTTCTATTGGCAATGAAAAGACTGTAAAAGATCAATGGGCATTTGACTGTTCATCATATTTCAGTGCTGTGGCAAATGGAACTCATGGTGCAGCATATCCGGAATTTTCAGGAAGTGGAAATACAGAATGGATTTATAATAATTATCTTAATCCGGCATTGGGAAAATGTGAATTAGTAGTTTCAGGGTATGCGGGCTGTAAAAATAGCCGATTACCGATTAATGCAGACTCATTTACAAATGGAACGCTTCGGGATGGAGATGTAATTATGTTTTCAGATAAAGATATTAATTTTCCCGATAGAGTAACCAAACATATTGCAATCATATGCAGTGGCGGTTTTGCATATGATAATGGGACAGGAAATATAAAATGGATAAAATTTTATAACTATATGGGGTGGCTTAGGTATGGCGAATTTGAAACAAGCGCATCGGCAGCGCCATATTGGGCAGTTTATAGACCATCAGCATATCATGAAGAAACATGGCCAACGGGGCTTGCAATAAAGAAAACAGATATAAACGGAGAAATAATCTCTGAACCGGCAACTTTTGAAGTGAAGGGAGAAAATGGGTTCTGCAGTTCGGTAACAACTGTGGGCGGGTATGCATGGGTAGGCGGACTGCAGTCAGGAAATTATACAGTGACAGAAACAGACGCACCGGATGGTTTTCTACTGAACACTAAAGCGGTAACAGTTCACCTGACAGCACCGGTTTCATATCGTTTCAATGGAAAAGACATTGGCGGTGTATTTAATGAATCTGAGTATAAAGAGTTAAATGCAGATGTTGCCGCCGCAAATATATCAGCCATAGATCATTTTACTACTGCAGTATACAACGGAAATGAACAAAGACGTTCATCAGTAAACTTTGATGTGAAAGCGTTGAGGGAAAATAATCCGGATTTAAATGGAAATAATAAATATATGATTGACCATTTCTTGAATTATGGGAAAAAAGAAGCTAGACGAACACTATCATGGGACGAGATTTTTCAGAACAATGAAGGTGCGGCATACAGAGGAATTATTATTTCTGATGAAAAAATAGCTGAACATACAGGAATGATTGTTTTAAAGAAAGAGGCAAAAGGACTTGGAACACCGGTTTCCGGTGCAAGATATGAAATAACAAGAGTCAGTTCTGAAAATAATAATTCCGAAAATAATACTTATGGAAATAACAGGTCTGAAAATGATAATCCCGAAAAAATAGAAGTCGTAACAGATGGTTCTGGATTTGCAATGGCATCAGGCCTGAAAAAAGGAGAATATCAGGTACAGGAAATATCTGCTCCTAAAGGATTTGGACTTGATGAAAACTGTTATCGTGTAAATGTTGATCCCTATAGGGATGACAGGTTTATTATAATGAAAGATGGGCAATATTATTATATGGATACAATTTTTAACCCAGTATATTATGCAGGCAGATATAAGGACTTATGTGATATTTATGGAGATGGAACAGGAGATGAAAGCGCAGCAAAACTTTTTCAGCATTTTAATTCGTTTGGAATAAAAGAAGGCAGATGCGCATCGTCAGTCTTCAATCTCCCTCAATATTATGAAAATTATACAGATCTAAGAGAAAATTATGGAAAAATTTATGTAGATGAAAAAGGCTCCAAATATAGAATAGATGAAAATAAACAAGAGGGGGAAGGAAATAATCAGAAATATTATTATCATTATGCCAGATATGGATTTTTAGAGAAACGCTGGGGAAATACACCTGCCGGTATCTGGAATGAAATAAAAAAAGCCACAGTAAATCCTGCCGCAATCTGTACTTTGGCAGTGAAAGGCGTATCAGATATTAAATCAGAAGAACCTGGAATTGGCGGTGTAGAAATCACAAAACTCAGGTGCAGCGACAAAACGCCGATGCAAGGTGTGAAATTTGCAGTGATGAAAATGGAAAACGTAAATGATGCCCAAATAGAGGATTTCAATGCAAAAAATGTAAAAACAGAAAAAATAAAAGCGGAAGATACAAAAGCAGAAGAAATAAAAACAGAAGAAATAAAAACAGAAAACTCACAAACAGAATATAACACTCAAAAAGACGTTAAAAATAAATGTGATTATACAGTAATAGTAACAGATGAAAATGGATATGCCTCAACAGGCAATACAAAGCTTCATTTAGGCAGATATATGATAAAAGAAATAATGAGCAGTGAAAATGCTGGTATGCAGATGGAAGATCCGGTTGAATTTGAAATAACACCTGAAAATCCAGTTGTAATGATAACTTCAAATGGAGTTCAGCCGATATCTGGACTGACAGGTCGTGCTGCAGACACACGCAATGCTGTATATAATGTTGAGAAACCTTTAATATCAACCAAAGCTGTTGCAATAAATACTGCAAGTCATATTATGGCGGAGGCAGAGAATCAGGATATCAAGGATGAAATTCAATATTATCATTTAAAAGCAGATACGGAATATACGGTAGTTGAAACTTTGAAACTTGTTAATAAAGATGGAACAGTAGAAAATTATGATGCAGTAAAGGAAAATCCTGTAAAAGTCACATTCAGAACTACGTCAGAGTACTTGTATTCAAGATATAATGTAGATGGTATTGTGGAAGCGAATTTTTCAAATGTAAATGGAAAAATGGTTCCGGAAAATTCAAAATTGGTTGTATACAGTGACTTATATTTGAGTAATCCTTCAGAAATAATAAACTCAGATATTACGACAAATAAAATTAGCGGAAAATCATCGGAAACAGATGCTGTATCAGTCATCGATAAAACATTTTTCGATACTGTCATAAATGCAAATAAAGAAACGGATAAAAATTTAAATACATGTTCAGAAAAAGAAAACTTCCCAATAAGACATGAAGATCCTGATAACGACAAACAAACAATTATAATTCCCCATATAAGCACAAATGCGCAAGACATGAAGGATGGAGACAAAAATGTTTCACCAGAAGAAGTGAGTCACATAAAGGATGATGTTACATATATGAATTTAATTCCTGGCAATACATATTATGTAAAAGGAAAAATGGTTGATTTAACAGGAAAAAATATAAAATCAGATGATGGCGAAATAGAAAAAACAGTGAAATTTATAGCTGAAAAAAATAATGGTACTGTATGCGTTGAATTTGATGTAACATTCACTGAGGATTTTCAGGGAAAAGATGTTACATTGTTTGAAAAACTATATACGCAAAATGGTATTGAAATTGCAAATCATGAAGTTACAGGGGCATTATCACAGACAATACATATAGGAAATAAACTTCCAACAAAAGTAGCAGGTGCTACAGAAGAAAAAATTGAAGATAATGAAAATGTAACAACTGAAGTAAAAAAATATGAGAAGACAACAGAAAAAGTACAGCATGAAATTGAAAATAACAATGCGGAAGATGGTACTGAAGAAAATACAGAAGATATAAAAGAAGACACAGAAGAAACAAAAAAATATACTCCCCAGACAGGTGATGATGTAAAAACCTCGGTCGAGTTGGCAGTCATATTTTCGGCTATAGGAATAACTGCAGCATTTTGGCATAAAAAAAATAAAGAATGATTAATAACGATATGCGGGTGAAAATGATATGTGTCTGTAAAATCAATACAAGTCACCTGCATATTATCAATGAAAATATCATTATAAAAAAGCCATTATATAAAGACTGTTATATAAAAGTAATTATACTAAGAAACTCTATATAATCAGTTTTTATGATACAGAACATGAGTGAAAAAACTGTGGAACGGACAATAAATTTAACTTCAAGAGTGCTTTGACTAGTGAAACATTAAAAGTAAAATTAAAGTGTATGATAAATTATTAAATATAAATCGCATGGAAAAATGTTCACTGCAAAGTGTATACAAAAACTTATTTAAATCATAATTATAGAAAAAATATGATAGGAAAACATTTGAAGAATATTGTAAAACGCAACATTTAGTACAGATGAATATAAATATGTACAATATATTCAAATGTTAAAAGTGGAAAAAATAAAATAAAAAAAATTTTGAAAAATAAAGAAAAAAGGTGTTGACACATCGGGAGCAATTTGTTAAGATAGCAAATGTCGCTGAGGAAGCGACAGAAAAAAATTGCTATGGAGAGGTATCGAAGTGGTCATAACGAGGCGGTCTTGAAAACCGTTTGTCCGCAAGGGCACAAGGGTTCGAATCCCTTCCTCTCCGTACATCTAAAATATAGATGATCATTCAGCGCTGCTATTTGGAGAAGTACCCAAGCGGCTGAAGGGGCGCCCCTGGAAAGGGTGTAGGTCGGCAATACCGGCGCGAGGGTTCAAATCCCTCCTTCTCCGTTTTATATATAAAGTATATATAAACAGGTGGCTTGCAAAAAAGCAGGAATGAGCAAATGTTGTACATTCACAACTGAATAATGATGACAACCCCGAAAATTCTTTTAAAAATTAT
>OBMA010000368.1_pt1 | contig 26114 bp, 10 predicted proteins | sample 1539141 | NCBI WGS metagenome assembly OBMA01 (sample SAMEA3991484, study PRJEB22521) | metagenome | biome: anthropogenic terrestrial biome; feature: sewage plant; material: raw primary sludge | place: Sweden | collected 2012-09-26
GAAGACTCATTTCGATCGTTATATACAGTTCGTTAAAAAATGCAAGCGTACCAACCACTATCAAAAAGAGAGTTATTCTACCACTTATTCGATCATGGATAAATTGATGAACATATGGCAACTCCTGTAGTTTATTTATTAATTTTAATTCGAGATTTAGATACCTATCCTTTAACGACATACCGGCCTTTGGTTCTTTTTCTATACCACACTTTGCTATAAACACTTCCAAGTATATTGCAGATTTGCGATGTGATTCAATTTTTATAATGCTTTATATTTTGTTTTTTTTTCATAAAGGCTTACTTAAACGAGCTTGCTCTTCTTGCTTAGCGATATTGCCGAAACTCGGGTTTACTTTTCCATTTTACTTCGTGGCTAGTGTAAAAAGGAATTGCAAAAAAAGGGTTCACTTTTCGAACATTTTATTGAGAACCGTTTCAACCTTATTAACCTTTTCATTCATATTTGTAGTGGCAAAAGTTGTTAGTTAGTATTTCTTTGCCAAGTCAGAGAAAATGAGTGGATAAGAGGGGGAAACAGCTCAGTTTCTTGCAAATGCATACATACCCATTTCATGAATTCTTCGTCTTTCAACTTTTCCTTGATTAGCCGCTTAGATATTTTTCTTGACGCATTCCGATTAACGTTTTTAACTCTTATCGTTAATCCTTCGCTTGGCGATGCTTCTTTCCTCGTTTCATTAAGTGTGCCGTTAGGTAGCACTTCTTTATTTCTATCAGGGGTATGTGTATTTCCAGATTTTTGGGGGTTTGTTAGTTTATCATCAATATTTTTCTTATTACTGGTATTTTTCTTCGCCGTGTTGTCTTTCCCGGGGCTCCATATAATCGTTGGTGTTGCATCTAAACCAGTGACGCTTTGCATCTGACTTTCCCTTTCCTTTGGTATATGAATAGTTTCTAATAAACCAGTTTTACACAGAGCAATCTCCTTTCTTGAAGTAAAATCAGAAGTGGTGTCGACTTTTTTCTTTTTGTTTTCTGCATTAGGAAGGCAGTTGGTAGTGTTTGGTAGAGATTGAGAAACCTCCAATGGCTGTACAATTAGCGACTCAGGACGACCCAAAACAGTTTGCGTAGCCATTGGAGTGTTGAGGTCTTGTGAAGAGTGTACTACATTTAAATCCGTGTTTGGCCATATTTGTTGTGCTATTTGAATGTTATCGTGTGGTAAAGTTATATTTGAACGATTATTTGACTCTCTTTCAGATTCTTCCTGATAACGTTGACTGAAATCCATAATCATGTTTTGAGTTTGAAATTGCGTGTTCGGATTTGTGTAGCTACTAACTTTTGGACCTTCTGTGAAACAGACCTTTGTACCGTTATTATTGCCTTGCACCTGGCTTGTTATTGTACTCTGGGCTATTGATGTCCTAGCTGTCCTTAAAACAAAATTAAGGTTCTTTAAAGAAACTACAGTCCTGTTGAACTCAACGTCATTTGGCAAATTCATCTGAAACCTCCTTAACATTCTGGGTCCAAATTCTTCGGAGATATATTTACAAGAGATTATGGGGCTTTTACATGAAAATTGTATTAAATCTTGATTATCTCCCAGCGGCAGGCGAATATTTTCGAGAAGTGTTGAATTATTGAGAATCACATTGATCAGAATTTGTCTAGAGTCCATTAGAAGAACCCGAAATTGGAGAGTGCAGTTAGCGGAAAGGTGTTGCCACTTGTCTATCTGAGGAGGCTCAAGCATTGATTGAAAACCATTTGGAGCGAAGGAGGGAATTGTATACTTGGAGTATTTCTTTACTACAACTGAGCAGTACTCGTACATTTTTCTCTTTTTTTTATTTTAGTTCTCTCTTTCAAACTTAACTTGACGATATGTTAAAACCTTCTCCTTTGCTTTTTATAAGTTAGCCGCCCACCTTGTAACGAAATTCTCTATTAGTAAAAAAAAGTTGATATTCTTTCAGGAACCCACCAAAATGGGCTTCGTATTTAGGTATGTATTAATAATTTATGTTATTATTATTTAAAATACTGAATACTTTAACAGTCATTTAAGTGTTTATGAATATGCAGACGGTAAACTGAATTTTATTTTATTCCTACAAAATCACATCGTAGAACATATAAGTAGTCATTACATCTATAAAAAAATTAACAGTGGTTTGAAAACATTCGTTGTGCTCGATCAATCATTTGAAAAGAGACTTCTTATTTTTTCTGAATGCTAGATGCTATTTACTTTCATCTTTTATACTCTTAATTTATATTTAGGTTAGGATATAGATTATCCGAGGCTTTAATATTTTTGATGGAAAAAAACTACAATAAGATTGAAACAAAGAACTTGGATAAAAAAAACAAAACAACTCTGTAGACCAGAGGACTGCCTTATACTTAAAATTTAGAAAGTGAGCGAATAGAATTATAAGGCTCAATTGAAATTCAACTTTTCAATAACAATGGTGTATTTCTATGAATCAAAACCAACTGAGTATTCAACACCTTACCAAATTGTGATGGGCAAAGATAAGTTTGAAAACGATCTACTTATCAAATGGAGCTATAGGGAGTTAAACTATGTTTGGTTTCACGCGGATAAGTACTCAAGTGGTCATGTTTATTTAAAGTTACGCCCAAATGAAAAAACAATCGATGACATACCGCAAGAAGTGATATGTGACTGTCTGCAGCTATGTAAATCAGAATCCATTCAAGGAAACAAAATGCCACAATGCACCATCTTGATAACACCATGGCATAACTTGAGAAAAAACAGGTATATGAATCCCGGTGAAGTATCATTTAAGTCTCTAAGACAATGTAGAAAAATGGAATGCGGAGCACGAGATAACAAAATACTAAACAGACTGGCCAAGACAAGGGTAGAACTATTTAATAATGTGGAAGCTACACTTAACGAAGCAAAGAAGACCAAAAATGGTGATTTTTTTGTAAACTATATTGAGTCGAATAGATCAAATCTTATTGAAGAAGAAAAACTAAGGAAAGTAGCGAAAAAAAACCAAAAGAAGAAGAACAAACAGTCTAAAGATGAGGTTACTGACGATATGCAACTGGAAGTATGATATCATCTACATAACGTAGACGCTTCAAAATGGAGTACCATTTGTACTTACATCGTGATCACGTTTCTTTTTTCGTTCGAGCCGTGAAAATTTTTTTCCTTTCAGCGAAAAATACAGAAAATAAAATCCAACTGAATTTAGCGATGAGATGATCATTTCTTATAGGGATTGTAGTTGTTTGAATTTGTAGGTAAATAGTTATATCACCTACTCTCCGTTTTCATATACACGGAAATAGCACCATAATGTCGAAAAGGTCTATCGAGGTCAACGAGGAACAAGATAGAGTGGTCTCTGCTAAAACAGAATCTCACTCTGTTCCTGCTATTCCCGCATCTGAAGAGCAAGATGCTCCCAAGAATGACCTAGAAGAACAATTGAGTGATGAATTTGATAGTGATGGTGAAATTATTGAAATTGATGGCGATGATGAGATTAATGACGAAGATGACCTTAGGAAAAAGCAAGAAGAAGCTGAAACTTTAGTACAAAAGGACCAATCCGAAGGCAACAAAGAAAAGATCCAGGAGCTTTACTTACCCCATATGTCTCGTCCATTAGGGCCAGATGAAGTCCTTGAGGCTGATCCCACTGTTTATGAAATGCTACATAATGTCAATATGCCATGGCCATGCTTGACATTAGATGTCATTCCAGATACACTAGGTTCTGAACGTAGAAACTATCCACAGTCTATTTTGTTGACCACGGCTACTCAATCTTCCAGGAAAAAGGAGAATGAACTAATGGTTCTAGCACTTTCTAATTTAGCGAAAACACTTTTGAAAGACGATAATGAAGGTGAAGATGATGAAGAGGATGATGAAGATGATGTGGATCCAGTCATTGAGAATGAAAATATACCATTGAGAGATACAACCAATAGATTAAAGGTTTCTCCTTTTGCCATTTCTAATCAAGAGGTGTTAACCGCTACAATGAGCGAAAATGGTGATGTTTATATATACGATCTAGCTCCACAAAGCAAAGCTTTTTCCACACCAGGTTATCAGATTCCGAAGTCTGTTAAGCGTCCTATTCACACTGTAAAAAATCATGGGAATGTTGAAGGCTACGGGTTGGATTGGTCACCATTGATCAAGACTGGTGCGTTACTATCAGGTGATTGCTCAGGACAAATATATTTTACCCAAAGGCACACATCGAGATGGGTGACTGATAAACAACCATTTACTGTTTCAAACAATAAATCCATAGAAGATATCCAGTGGTCTCGCACTGAATCCACCGTTTTTGCAACCGCAGGATGTGATGGATATATAAGGATTTGGGACACAAGATCAAAAAAACATAAACCTGCTATCTCTGTTAAAGCTTCTAATACTGACGTAAATGTCATAAGTTGGAGTGATAAAATTGGTTACTTGCTAGCAAGCGGTGACGATAACGGTACATGGGGAGTATGGGATTTAAGACAGTTTACGCCAAGTAATGCTGACGCCGTCCAACCGGTTGCTCAATATGACTTCCATAAGGGAGCCATTACTTCCATTGCATTCAACCCATTAGATGAGTCTATCGTTGCGGTAGGCTCAGAAGATAATACTGTGACTTTGTGGGATTTGTCTGTAGAAGCTGACGATGAGGAAATTAAACAACAGGCCGCCGAAACAAAAGAGCTACAAGAAATTCCACCACAATTATTGTTTGTTCACTGGCAAAAGGAAGTTAAAGATGTCAAATGGCATAAGCAAATCCCAGGTTGTTTAGTAAGTACCGGTACTGACGGTTTGAACGTCTGGAAAACAATCAGTGTCTAAACTGTATAATACTTGGATCATATATTTACACATAGTAGATTATTAATAAACAAACCCATTCAAAGATATAGTAAATATTACTGGCGGATATGAATAATATCTATCATACATATTTGTTACTGTAACGTTAGGCGCTCAGGGAAAGAGTTCCTCTAAAACCTCAAGATTCGAAACAACGTACTTTCTTTCACTCAACTGTAACGTGTCAGTTTGCTTAGTACTGGCTTCCCAAGTGTTTATTGAATTATTATCTATTTTATCAATTGACAGCTTGTATTCGTCCCGCATTGGTTTACTAATCGAGTTTGAAAGAAACCCGTATTTATCATTTCTATCTAACAGTATACCAGTCCAACCGGCAGCTTCTGCCCCTTCGAGATCGTTCTTTAATTCATCTCCGATGTGAAAGCAATGCTGTAGAATTTCCTCCCTGGTGTACTTTTCGAGTAAATGAGGTTGCTTAGATATAATATCGTCAAGCGCATGTTGAAATATGGCTCTATCAGGTTTGGCGAGATTAAGCTCATATGATAAATAAATGTGACCGGAAAATGTCTCAAATAATCCAATATTCTTTAATAATTTGTAAAAAATTGGATCAGTATTGCTTACTATTCCTAAGATAACATCAGGATGTCTTGACTTCAAATCCTTTAAAAATTTGATCAAATCTGGATAAACAAAATACGAATCGAAGCCCTCAAACCGCATTAATATTTCATTTATCATCTCATCGGGAATTTCGTTTGGTGCGAAGACGTTCCTAATCAAGATGGACCACCATTGTTCGGGCTTGATACCAGAATATTTTCCGTATTGGGGATAGTCTTCCTTCAGTTTTTTAAAAACGTGTGGAAAATTGTTTGTTAAAGTTGAAGGATTCGCCTTGATACCATATTTACGCCCAACAATGCAGTATTGTTCCATGACGGGAAGTTTTGTGGCGTATAGTGTATTATATGCGTCGAAAGTAATAATTAGTGGCCTTGCCACCCTATGAACTTCAGACCACGCATTTATAGGTATTCTTTTCGGATAGGTCATTGAGCCAATTTCTGTGGATGTTCAAAAGTCTGCTTTTAACACACCTCTATAGACCGTAAAGGACAAAGGTCTCAGCGCTCTCTTTTTCTATTCATTCACCTACACTCTTTCGAGTTACTATGAGCGAAGATAATTGAATCGAGCGTCTTGATAATTTTGAAGAAAAAGAACAACAAACAATACAGGCGTCTTTTTCGCTTTCTTAAGTATTTTAATACTGATGTACAGAGATATATTATACATTAAAATTGTACAAAAATATTGCGGGAAAGAAAAATTTCATCAGACTTTCTTGTAATATTTAGTTATTGAAAAAAAGATCATTTTTGGCAAAACAATAAGCATCTGTAATTTCAATCGCCTCGTAGGTACCTTGCAAGCTTGTAATTACCTTGTATTCATGAGAATATATATCAGTGACTTTATGCGTCTCAACAACCTGCGACCTCCTTTTGCCGTGTTTTCCATCAGTCTCTTCTGTCCTTACATAAGTTAGTGAGAATGGTGGGGTACCTTCAAACGAAAAGATTACTTCAGCCTGGTCACCTTCGCGGATATCCTCAGTAACGTAATTTCCTTGAGAAACAGTTACGGAAGGAATAGGATGTATGTTTAAAGATAAGTCATCAAATTCACTCTTTAATTTAGGGTTCGTAAAGTCGACAATGCATTGTGATGATGAATCCTGTAAAGAAGTGATAGATATAATGCCCGGTTCAGATGCTAATCTAACAAATTGGGAGCTGCGTTCCTTAGATTTTAGTGGAATACCGTTGAATTCATACTTAATCATGAAAGGTGCCACACCGTTTAATTGATATGCAACATAGTCCCCAACACAATACTCGGTAGAAGGATCTAATATATGTATCTTTGGTGCATCAGTAATTGACACAAGAATTTGATTACGCGGTCCAGATATGAGGCTGTTAACACAACCATTTGCGTCAACAACAGAATCAATAGTAATGGCATGGTTACCTAACTTCATCCCTTCATATAACTTTTCAAATGAAAAATTCTCTGAGTCAATGTTGTCAATGGTATACTGATCTGTCCTACTGGTACTCTCGTGATAAACGCTAAAGGTGATTGAAAATGGGCTTTCGCCTTGTAAAAATTTCAAATTTATTGGTTCCAAAAATGAGATTTGATCTACATTAGCAGCACATGCACGCAAGGTTTTACCACCATCAGCAAATGCGACGTCTGGAATGGGGTACACTGTCTGTTTGATTATGAGCTCCGACTGATGTTCTCTAAAATGTATGTCGCTTTCACCATAATTGCCATCGAAGATGGCCTTAATAGTAGTTATGTACTCTCCAGGAATTTGATTAGGCAGTTTCAGTGAAGCGTATTTGGTTGCCACCTGAATTTTTTTTGTAGAAATATGACCGTTGGGTGCCATCAAATCATATTCTAATATGAATGGTGGAGAACCAAATAGAGCCAAATCAACCGTACCTTCCATCCCTTGACAGACTTCTTCTTTAGAAAATAAATTTTCCGTTACTTTTGTAATGTGATGATTGTCTTGAATTGCAAATTTTGGCTTCTCCAAGAAAGATACCTTATACAGACTGTTCCGGTCAATCACTTTACCTTGGCAACTTGAGTCACGAATATCGACCAATTGGTAAAGCCCTTCTTTACTTACTTTCAAAGCGGGCTTATAACTATTCTGAAATTTGTTTTCAAATTCTTTCACAATGTTTCCATCGTAATCCATGTGTTTAAACTTAACGGTGAATGGCCCCTCTCCACTTAATTTGAGCGGAATTTCAGCGACAGAACCGTGCTTAATTTTAGCTTCTTTGATAGGTTCAAAAAAATTGAATGCAGCAGATGGAATATCTCTCCTCACCTGTATTTTAGCATCTGGTTGGCTGAGTCCAACTACACAGCCGGTAGAATCCTTGATAGAAACCAAAGATAGAATATAATCACCACCAGTAGTAAAGACTGGTGTTTTAATGACATATTCGTTGGTTTTTATTTCTTTAATTTCAAAAGTTTTCCTCTTGCTAGAAAAAGTTTCAATGATATCATATGTTAACGTAAAAGGGCCTTGGCCTTTTAGTGCTACTGGGACACTGCTGTGGTCACCCAAACAGAGTTTCAAATCATGGTGTAATTTTAGTGATGCGCTTGGTTTCACCCTCATTGATGTCTTGAAAGTATATTCTTTTACAGGTTCCAATTTGATTGGTTCAGTGAATAATTTATTAGAAACAGTATCAAACACGATTTCATAGTTACCTTCTTTAGGTGGACTATAGCTGAAGCGATTTCTCGTACCTTCAGAGGTGTATCTCTTTGCATCATATAACTTTCTTTCACCGTTTTCAAGCTTATAGATTTTAGTGTTATAATAGTATGGTGGAGCCCCAGTAAAAGATAGTTCAAAGTTTAGACCAACCTGTCCCACACACTGGTCCAATATTGGAAATGATTTAACTTCCATAGTAGGTGCAACTGGCATAGTTACAAGAACGTTTGATTTACCCACAATTTCACCTGGACAAAACTTAGATTCAATATATTCTAAGTTATATGACCCCGGAAGATCCGCTTGCAACACTTTGGTCAAAGAATCTGTAGTAACATTCATTATCTTTTTCGACTTGTCTTGTGCATCAGTATAGGATAGGCTAATAACATATGGAATGTCTGAAATCCAGTTTTTGATTTCTTCAAACACGATGGCAATAGACCTTTTTGTGGGTGACTTTGGATCAAATCTTTCTTCTAGCGCTGCACGTGGAACCCCATGAACATTGAAATTATAAGATAGATCATAGCACTTTTTTAATTCTTCAGGGAGAGATGTAAAATCCACGACATTTCCCAGACCATCAGTTATTTTATCAATTTTATATGCAAATTTGCCGTCCTGGGTAATGGAAGAGTCTAAATTAATATTAACAGGTTGGTTTCTTCCCCATTTCAAATCGTTTAGTTCTCCTTGAGTAAAACTTTGTTTGGATTTGCTTGACTGCAAAGGAGACTCAAAATATTCTGGTTGCAAGCTGGAGTCTACATATGAAAAAGTTTGACCATTAACGATCTTAGAGTATGCTAATTTCATTGGGGGCACACCTTGAATTTCAAAAGAAACATTATCTGAATCGCCAATACATCTATCATTGCTTCCAGTTCCAGTAATAGATGCAATTGGACAGTAGGGTACAACCAAGTGTGACTGATGGATCTTTAAATTCAGTTTTTTTGAATCAACAATTTTTTTGATTTGATAAAAGCCAATATCTTGAAGAGTTACAGCCAAATAACGAATTGTACTGCCTTCTTCAAAATCGTTTGAATGTGACTTTAGAACTGACTGATCTTTTTTTAAAAAGGATTTGGGGTTATCGATGATTTTGAAGTCTTTCTTACTCAAAGACCGTAACTCTACCGAATTTGTGTAAAGATCTCTATATTCCAACTCGATATATTCAATCTCTTCAGTTGAGTTTATTCTGATGGGTACGTCAATTGAGTTAATTTTAAAAAGATTGGTATCCATGGGCAAACAATATGATTCATGAAGAGGATTAAACATAGCTGTGTTTTCAGGTAGGATCTTGATTGTTAGAGCACCCTTAAAATGAGCAGAAGAATCAAAAATACGGTGATGGTTAATGGCCGAACCTGTTACACTTAATTCTTTCGTATAAAGTTTTCTCCATGTGGTCATAATTAATGAAATCAAAACGAACTCGTGATCGCTTGATATGAAAATGTTCAGTAGTAGCATAGCTAAAATCTGGAGATAAACAACCCATGGCTTAAAAGTCAACCTAGGAATGTTAAAGGATGGTAAAACATACAGGAAGAAGGAATCTATAATGAAATACTTGGATATGAAATTAAATCGATAGTTCTTAAACAGTAAACCCGAAAGCGGTAACCCCGATTTAAGTATTACCAGGTCATATATTTTATAACATTGAATTATTAAAAACAATATCACCGCAAATGTCCTTTGTTTGGAAATTTCTAAAACATCGGTTGATATTAGAGGCAGTGAATAAATGTCTACCTTTTTATCACCATTAATGTAGCGGTCTTTGCTGTCACGTTCAGATATCCTTGATTTTTCATCGCTTATGTTACTTTCAGTACTTTTAAAGCTCCTCGAGCGTAAAGGTCGGATTTTCTCAGCGGGCTCATCGTCACTATATTGGAAGCGTCGTGTTGTGTTTACATTAGGACGACTGCTATAAGATGGACGTGGTGATCCTGACACAGAACTGCCCATCCAATGGTTCCCTCGTGGAGTATCATTAAACACGTTATATCTGTGCTCCATTATACAAGCCTCCTGATAAACGTATCTGGTATGATAAATCTATAATCCGTTTTGAATTGGTTCGATGAGTTTCCTCTTATTATGTCTTAAGCAATTCTTACTTTTGTTCAATAAAAAAAACGTATAAAGTTATTGACTACGTATATAATGACATAAAATACATAGTGCTATAGAACATAATGTTTTGAATTATGAAGGAAGGTAACATTAAGTGGCTGCAATTATTTGATGCCCTAGATAGGAATAATGTATTCTTCCTATATGTTCTTATATAATGAAACTCTATTTCTATAATACCAGCGCATTATTTTTTTCCTTTCTCTTCACCTGTGATGGTCTGGAAGCCCTTTCTGGTGATAAACTTAATGACTGTCCACTGGCCTTTTTGCTTCTTCTGATGCACTGCTATAGGATATAAATCCCAACCAATCTTGAGATCGTTGTCAACTGTGGATCCAAATCTAGGAACCACATAACAATACCGTTCCGTAGGTGATAAATTAACGGTCTTCAAGCCTTGACCAGTCAGAGGTTTACTGTATGTCAAAAGAAGACCCTTTCTTGCTATGTTCGCTAAGGGGGTGCTTGCGATGTCACATAAAGTATTCATCCTTGTTTTATTATTTCCACCAAGGTGCAAAGAATAATAGAGCATGTATTTGGGTGGCATTTCCCCCAAATTATTTAAAATTGAAGTCGGATGGATATAGACAAAGCAGTCCTCGATATTTGGTGTTCTCGTGGCCAAAACAGGAATATAAGGAATGTTGATTATGGAAGTTCTGTTGGTTATCTTAGCATCATCTGGAAATAAAACATCTGCTCTTACGGCGACATGGTCGACAAAACCAGCGCAAATCATTTGTTTTAATAGTTTTATTTGTATAACGCTTGGAATATCACTTTTCAAGTCTTCATTCCTAATTACTACGGCAATATTTTCTTTTGAAGTGTTGGACTTGATGATATACATTAACTGCTTCCTCAATTTTACTATTTCTTCCATTAGTTTGCCTCTTAAAAAATTTTTCTTCATGAATATTTCTTTTTGTTCCTTTGGAACGTAGTCCATTGCACTTACAACACTTAATAAACGGAATACGTCACTAAATTTGTCTAATTTACTGAACTGACTCCTGCTTTTATAGAATTTACTGCGCAATTCCTTTTTCAGTTCAGGATCCATACCTGGTGTTGATTCATCGTGCTCTCTAATCTTTTCATCTAGATTTTCATCTGGATTTGGTTTTCTAGAAATTTCGTTTATTCCCAACTCAAATTCATTGATAAAAGGATCTCCCACCGAAAGGGCACTAACAATTGCTACAATATAAGGAAGGCAGGCTTTTTCGTCAGAAACAAGTAACATTTTGGAAAATCTGGGTGAAAGTGGGAACAGGCTCATTTTTTTACCATCTTCAGTAATCATCTCCTTATTATCAAGAGCACCTAAATATTGCAGTAATTGTATTGCCTTGGAAAGGGCAACTCTATCTGGAGGAGTTGGAAATGGAAAATTAATGATATTATGAATGGCCATGCTCTTCATTTGTAACACGATGCTCTCCACTGGCATTCTTAAGATTTCAGGTTTAGAGAACTGTTCGAAATCATGTTCAAAAACAGCAGACGAATATAAACGGTAACAATGGCCTGGTCCAGTACGACCTGCTCTACCGCTTCTTTGATTGGCACTAGCTTTACTTACCCAGCCCACTTCAAAACTCTGTACGCCATTTGATTCATTATATTTACGCTCTTTAGACCTCCCGGAATCAACAACATATCTAACTCCAGGTATAGTTAACGATGTTTCTGCAACATTTGTTGCAACAATACAAAGCCTAGAACCTTGAGGAGGTTTTTGAAAGACTCTCATTTGTTCCTTGGTTGGTAATAGAGAATACAGTGGAAGGACATATAAAGGATCGTTAGCTGTTTGCCCTTCAGTTAGGACTTCTTCAAACCCTTCTTCCTCTTCGTCTTCCTCATCTTCACCGTTTCCACTGTTACCTTCATCTTCTTCGTATCTTATCGCGCTCTTGAACTTATCTTGATCGATAACTTGTACACTGAAGTCTATATCCTCAGCCTCCAAATCTGTTGTTTTTGAATTGATACCCATTTTAGAAACGGGTGTTTCTAAATCTTTGTTGTACTTGGAGTTTTTCTTAAAAGGAAATTCCTTTCTTAGCCTTTTTACCATGTGTGTAATTTCCTGCTGACCGGTTAAAAACACCAATATAGCGCCAGGAGGAAGTTTCTGGTGAATTTTGCAAGTCTTTCTGAAAGCCTCGTCTGTATAGTTGAATGCAGTTCTACGATTAAAGTGAATAGAGACTGGAAACTGCCTTGCATCAACCTGTAAGACAGGGGGCGCTATGGGGAACAATGTTTTGTTTTCGCTGAAATCTGATACCCTTAATGTAGCTGACATGATGATGAGTTTTAGCTTCTTGTGCTCGATCGGGTTCTCCTTATGTAGTTTAGCTCTTAACCGAACACAACGGCTAAGCATACCGATCAAAATATCAGTGTTAATGTTTCTTTCATGTGCTTCATCTATGATAATGGAGGAATATTTAGTCAACTTGAAATCGTGCATCATTTCTCGTAGCAAGACACCATCTGTCATAAACTTGACCTTTGTGTCCTCCTTTGCGGTAGAGTCAAACCTAATTTGGTATCCTACTTTATGACCATGGTCCCCCAATTCATTAGCTACACGTTCAGCCATGGACACAGCGGCCACTCTTCTTGGTTGAGTGATACCCACCATTCCTGGGTAATCTGGAGAATCTTCGGCACCAAACCCAGCCTCATATAAAAATTGTGGGACTTGTGTAGTCTTACCTGACCCCGTTTCACCACAAATAATCACTACATCATTATGGTGAATAGCCTCCATAATTTTGTGTTCTTCACCAAATACTGGTAGTTGAATTCTTGCTTTCTGAATTTCATCTGATCTGCTAACTTCAACATAGAAGGCTTTACGGGTGGAATTCTCGTTTATTGGAACATAAGCTTCTTGGAGACCATCATCTAAATCTTCCTTTCTAATTATCGGTTTATAATCGATGTTCAAAGTGGGAGTAACTAGCTCTTGATCTCTACCTTCCAATTTTTTTATTTCTTGATTGGCCCAATCCTTGAATTCGTTAGCAACATCATTTTGGTCAAATTTTTCTGAGCCAGTTTCACTATCTGCGCTTTCAACTTCTTCGAGTGGGTTTTCACTAGGATGCATTTTGTCTTCTTCTTCCTGATCCTCCTCTTCGTCATCATCTTCAGATGTCGTGTCGAAATCCATTTCATCTTCTTTCCCATGCTTCTTCAATTCTTCCATTTCTACTCGTTGTCTCCAATTATATTTCTTCTTCGGAGTTTTGCTTTCTTTGTTTATGACTTTTATATTGCTAAACCCAAAGCTAAGACCAGATCCACCAAATTTTGCTGGTCTATGATCAATAAAACCTGATGATTTCTTCTCCTCATTGTCCGTTGGTTTCGGCATACTACCAAATGAAGCCTCGAAATCATCTTCGCCGTCATCATCCTCAGAGCTCCCTCCTTCACCATACTCATCCCAAACTTTTGGTTCATATTCTTCGTATAATATTTCATTTGTTTGTTCATTTCCTCTTCCTTGACGTTCTAAACTCAGTGCTTCTTTGAATTCTTCCTTTTTAGTCTGCCTGCCCTCTCCTAACCTTTTAGAGCTTGTCAACAAACTTGTATCTATCTTATAATCTTGAAGTTTACCAATAATTGTCTTTCTTTCCTCTCTTTTTAATTGATGTTCAATAAATTTATCCAGTCTTTTCTTCTTCAATCTCGAAACTTTCGATTCCTTTGGGGTAAATAACTCCTGTAGTTTTCTTTTCTTCATTTTCTTTTCTTCTTCAGTGAGAGGTTCAAGAATTTCCGCATTGGCATTTGGCTCCGTAGTAGAACTCTCAGCGGGAGCTGAATCTGGGTTTTCTACTCTTTCATCGTTTTCATCCTGTCTAGTGAACTGCTTATTCCTAATTCTTTTCAGTTCTTTTAATTTGGCCATATGGCCGGATCTGGCTTTTTCATTAAACCTTTTTCTGTAAGTACCCATACTTATATTTCTTAAGACACTCTATTATTAGTATTGGGTTGTAATTGCATTTTTATAGCATATAGCACTTGCTATTAACAATAATATACTAATACTATAATGAGCTTTCAATACTCAGCTCATCGCCAATGAAAATTTTCGGAACACCCAATCATCATGATATGTTAGGCGCGTAAATATGAAGAATAACAGAATCGTTAATCAGAAGAGATGATGAAATCATTAAGTCTTGTCCATATCGAACTGGATAGAGTATGTAGCGCTCTAAGAATCTGTTAAATTGAAGTTTGATTTTTTGATATTGGTGGCTCCTATTTTCTAGTTGCTTTTTGTTTTCACTCGCAAAAAAAATGGCAAGATCTTTAAGTCAATCACTCACAGCGACTACCCAGAAGCTAAAAGGAAAGAAGAATGGTGGAAAAGGCAAGAATAAGCCCTCAGCAAAAATTAAAAAAACTCAAAAAGAGATGCTATATGGAATACTGAACGAAAGGAACATAAGACAGATTCAGTTTGGACTGAATAAAAAATTCTCTACTTGGTATGGGAGCGCCGTTTATTTCGATCCTGAAACAAAAAGGCTAGGGTGCTCCGAGACCAAGGGTCAGCTTTCCTCTGTTTCTAACAGCCAATACTGGCTAGACACTCTTTTCGTTTGTGAATACTGCTTCAAATACACGGATGATCAGACGCGGTTTGTAGGACATGTTGCAAGTTGTCCATTTCAATATCGTGTTCCAGGCAAAATAAAATACAAGAGTCCTGAATATACAATAAGAAGAGTAAAAGGATCCAAGTATCAACTCTTTTGCCAATGTCTTTGTCTTTTCACTAAGCTATATCTGGACAATAAATCCATGTATTTCAAAGTAGATCATTATGAATTTTACATAGTTTATGAAACTGGATCAACAAAGCCGATGGGATTCTTTTCGAAAGATTTAGTGTCATATCAGCAAAATAATCTAGCGTGCATCTTGATATTTCCCCCATATCAACGACGTGGATTAGGCCTTTTACTTATCGAGTTTTCATACAAACTATCCCAATTAGAAGGTGTAATATCAGGGCCAGAAGTACCGTTATCACCTTTTGGACTAATCGGGTACTTGAAATATTGGTCACAGATACTCTGTTGGCACCTTATTGAAGGTGACCTCGCCCATTATGATAAAGTGACCCTGGAGGATCTTTCCATCGTGACTGGAATGAGAGTCAATGATGTTATTTTGACCTTGAAGCACTTGAACTGTATTGGGGAGAATAACCAAATTTACTTGCAGTCATTGAATAGCTGGTTGAAACTACATGGAACAAAACGGAATTGGTTCAAATTAAAAGATGAATATTTGCTGATAGATGACTAGGAATCTATTCAGGATGTAACTTAATGGCATATGTATTTCAGGATAGAATATCGCTCGATGAATTCCTGTACAGACAACTACAAACGGACGAATTTTGTCTGACCAAGTTAAGAACAGAGAACTAATGCATAAAATTTGTTTTGCTGCAAAAGTTTCCCTTTTTTTAGAGTATAAATATCTTTTATAGCAAAAGACTTAAAACAGGTTCACGTTTTTATTAGCCGTTTTTGGGCCGGTTTTTCGATGACGAACAAGGACCAAACAAATATAGCATCAAAACAAATTCTAGAATAAGAAGGCAGAAAGGGTAAGGGCATAAAGGAAACCTTCTTTTGTGGTGATGTTGAACTGGGTTTAGCCAAAATTACAACACATATTAAAGTTTTGTTATTTTGCGATAAAGTTATTGCTCTTGAGCATCAAAGAAAGTGGGAGGTTAAACAGAGGAAAACACATTGAAATTTATTCAAAAAAAGATACCGCTATACAACTTTGGCCTGATACTATCTATAGACACGAGTGTCCATACTTAGCAGTAGATGTCCGGATTCGCAAAACTCAAGTCGTGGTTATACAAAGCTTCCCTTTTCGTTTCTTTGATACTTTTGATTGGGTTTTCAGTTGTTTTACCCATAGATTCCATTGCACAAGCTTCTAAATCAGAAAACAATGCCTTTAATACGTTCATTGTTGTAGGCGCTTTAGTTGTCTTTGGCGTTTTTTGTATCTTTATTATTATTGGAAGAATGCTATTTCATAAGAGTTGTTTAAAAGATATACCAAGAAGATATATTCCGATCACACCTGCTGATCTCCCGCATCGTTCTAGTAGGGAAGCAGTACTGCAGAACATGGAAAGATCTAAAGAATTAACAATTCTTCTCAAAAAACCTAAAGACCCTGTTATTCACGACGGACTTGAGCCCCCGAGGAGATGTGACTACCCATTAGATGAAAAGTTATTTCCAGAATACCTAAACTATGCTGATTGTATAAAAAGTTTAACAGATAGACTGAAATACCATGGATTGTTTCTGAACAATTTAGATGTTAGAATGAATCTAGAAGATACGTTTGCCGACGTGGTGAACTCACAATTTGTTAATCACAACGCCAATAAAATTCAGTTAGAAAAGGCGAAGGAGTTTATCGATTTATATGAAACAATTAGATTTTCAGGGAAGGACGTTACTAGAGACCAGTTCATAAAGTTTGTTAAGTTTTGTCTCTATTTCGGTGAAGTGTCATTAACAAGAGACACTTCATTTGCAAATTTACATAATTTTAGATTAAATGGCAGTTCAAATAACATTGGAAGAACTGAATCAAAATATTCAATAAACCCATTTGATGAAAACGAATACGCGCAGGATGATATGCATTACTTTCCCGAACCGCCTACACATTTGGTTAGAGAAAGTAGCATAAGTACTGTCGCAAGGCATGTTTCATCAGGTGTAGATCTGACTAATTCTGAAGAACATCCTTTGGATACGGATTCTGATTGTAACGCCCTTCGTCTCAAACTTTCCAAAGCGGATAGTTATAGAAGTGTAATTCGTCATTAGAAACTCTGATCAATAGCATAGTGTAACATAGTGTAGCATACCATTCAGGTTGTATTATATACGCAACAACAATAAAATATTAATTTAATTATTGCGATGACAATTAAGTAAAGATGATTGAAGAAAACAATACTAACAAATTTTGAAGCATTTGTATTTACTTAATTTTAAATTTATTATTATAGGTACAGTTTCAATAATATATTTATATAAAGCTGATATTTTATATATAGGAAAATTACGCTAGGTATGTAACATTGATTAAAAATTAAAAAGCGGAGTGATAACGAATGTAGTCCATCCTCCGAATCTTTTTAAACTTCCTTTGTTTCTTGAATCCAATTCGAAATTGTTCTCCTAGTGGATTCGTGTGGAATAGCGTTATCAATGTTGGCAATGAATTTGTCTGCTAACTCACGATATTCGTGGGAATACCTTCTTAATATACTTTTAATAAACCCAATCACTGTAAAATATTTCCATTTCAAATCCAGTTTATCATCTTCAATATCGTCGATGTCCATTTCCCCGTTGACTTTAGGTATCTCAATATCTTCATCAGCATTGACATCTAGTAAGTCTATAGTACTGTTGGCGATGGTACATAATCTTTCGAAAACGAACTCAAAATTATTTCCACTTTCGTTCTCTTCCGAGATTTGTTGAGATAAATTTCTAAAGACCGCTTCAATTGCTGTAGCTTCAATCAAACCATTATTCTTCAAACCAGTTTCGTTAAATATAAATGTAAAAATGGTTCTGGAAGTAAGTAAACCTGCATATTTGAATGCATCTGCTACTAAGAAACCTGTCTGAGGGTTGGCGTTCCAAAATGTTAGGACGGCTTCAATTATGATATACTCTTTTGTCTCGATATCCAATTCAATCTTCGCAAATATGGTTTTGAGATCTTCTTTTAAATCATTAATATATTTATTAGCATGTGATAAAGATCTACTACCAGAGTCTGTAACGGCCTGGACTAACAATATGATAACAAATCTGTTAAAGTCGGAAATTATGGAACCATACTCATTCTTTAACTCACCTAGAATACTTTCTAATTCAGTAACTTCCCTAGAATTGTTTGCTTTGTGGGTATAATCTAAAATTTTACGGACTGTGTTTTCCATAGGTACACCTTCTTGTCTAAAATATAGATCATTTTTTCTAACGGAATCTTCTTCTACCGTATAACCGGTGAATAATGATTGATAGTAGTTAATCAGTTGATCTCTTGGAATGTAAGAAGTATCCAAATATTTCGTGAATTCTTGTGGTAGGCTGTCCTCTACTTCTGAAAAGTTAGAGGTCAATCGTAGTTCTTTTTGAATCAAATTTTTAGCAAAATTTACCTTTGGATTATAAAAATACTTGCCAAATTTGATCGAATCGTCTTCCCATTCATTCCACTTCCAAGAAAAATTAAAGTTGCTCATTTGAATTGAAAACCAGTCCAAATATCTTAATTTTAGTTCAAAATCTAATGAATCCAAATGACTATAAAAAAACCTAAAGGCTCTACCAAAGACAGGAGCAATTGCTTTTGGAGAATTTTGACAAATATCCACCAATAAAGTGTAAAAGTATGCAAAAGGCTGGGAAACACTAGGTAATTTAAAAATAAGTCCCAAAATGGTTTCAATAGCCAAATCTTCTATCTTAAATGTAGGAGCCAATGGGTTCTCTTCATAAGTGGCAATTAATTGGGCAATAGATTCACCAGGTTCTGTAAATATACCTGCTTTGAAAAAAAGATCCAAAGTTATCACTTGTCTAGCTACTTCCTTTCTATTGAATTCTAAACTTTCCACCAGATCAATAATGATATCGTTGAATAATTGACCAGCATAAGTGCTGATTGGTACAACTGTTTCGAAATTACCAGCGGAGTTTGGCAAGTAAACATGAAAAGCATACCTTGGTGTCTTCCACATGCTATCAACTGAACCAAAGTTTTTATTCAAGCGCACGAAAGACTTTAGATCATCTACTGATGGAAGGGTTAAAGCGTCATTGAACCCTTCATCACCGGTTTGGGGAGTTAATAAATGATTCCAATCAGGAAATAATTCATTCAGCTGTTCCAAGTTATTGATTAGCGCCTTCTTGACGTTTGGTAATACGACTCGGACAAGTTCTACCATTTCATATGGAGGTTCACCATTGTATTCTCTTAATAGGTTTATATCCGTTGTTTTAACTAGATAGTTTTGTTCAACGTATGCAAGTAACTCCTCCACTTTTGTCCTCAAACCGTCATTATTCCTATTAAAAAAGAACAAATACGGGATATTTAATAATGTATTGGTGTAAATTGCTTCAGATAAAGGAACTCTGTTACCTGGATCCAGATTGTTTAATTCGATACTCAATTCAAATAAGCTCTTGTAGATATTGATTAGTTCATCAACTAAAAACATGGGCGATAGAATGGATAAAAATCTCAGGATTAACTTGATCTTGTTCCATGGCCCAGTTTCATTTGACGTACTCTTGAATTCATCATTATATGTTTGCTTGCACCATTTTTGTAATTCTTCGAAGAAGTAATTGATAATACTCTTTCCGGCAACATTATTTTTCGAATTAACAACCATGGTTAAGAGAGCGATAGCAGCTTGCTTCTGTGGTTGCTCCACAACAACAGCGTTTAAAGTGCTCAGTAAAGCATTATTAAAGTAGTCCTCATGGCCATACTCATTCATTATAGCTTCACTCAAGAATTTGATATCATCTTCAAAAGCTTTAACAGATTCACCAATAGTGCGAATATCGGGCATCATTTCTTTACACAGTTGTACAACAGGTGGGATTCTCTGTCTTTTAGGCATGCGAGGCCTAAAATCACGGTAATTTTCATCTTCATCGAAGTCTAACGGTAAAATCATATGCAAGGTAGTCAAAGTTGGGTATGTTAGTAATTTGAATGAAACTGAATAATTGAGTTTTTGTAAAACCAAGCTAACCTAATAATCCTAGGAATGTAAAATAAAGTAAAGATGGAGAGTAAAATAAGAGAGGTTACTTGCCGTTATGTATTCTACGTGTACCGTTTCTCCACTTCTCTGTGCCACAAAAGTACACTTTTCTGTCACACCGTACTAACTGACAAAAAATGGAAATACCATCCTAATTGGTCTTGATATACACACTCTAGAACGAAACTTCTGGAAAACATTGGTTTTAAAACATACCTCCTCTTCTTTTTCTATTAAACATCTTAAATATATTTAAAATGCAATTGTAGCCCCAAACGCGTATACCAAAGTCGTTTTGATTAGCAATATACCTTCTGTCCTTCCTTTTTTACCCATTATACACTTTCACCTGTTGCTGAGTGTGAATTATATTTTTTTCAACTTTTTCAAGAACAATCTGAAAAAGCATCTTCTACGTGTAAAGTGATTTTATACTTACGTAGTATGATTTTGGTGCACTAAGTGATATATACAATAAAATACATCATTCATCTACTGTAAATGTCCTTTAAGCATTTCAATTTCTGAATCTCTCTCATCAATAAGTTTATTCAAGTTTTCAATTCTTCCTACTAGTTCCATAGAACTTGGTTTGGTGCCATTTTCTTGGAGTAATAACTGCTCCTCCGCAATGAATCTCTTTAATCTCTCGTCATTTAATTGCTGGATCAATTGCACAATTTTACTGGATTTTTTTCTCAGTTCCTTTTCAAAGTCAGAAAAAGACACACTCGAAGAATCGTCAAAAGATGGTGCTGAATTATTGGTTTCATACAGCCGTATTCTTTCTTCTAATTCAGTTTCCCTTTTTATCGATTCTGCTAATTCTGTAGACACCAGTGTCAACTCATTCATTAATTCTTTGTTTTCTGTTATCAAATTCAATTGCTCACCAGATATTGTTATCATCTTTGGCTGAGAGCTATCTTCTCCACTAGTTGATCCGGCGGAAGTTATGTCTCCTCTCCTAGCATATAACGGTTCATACGGTTTGGCTAAAGTATTATCAAAACTGAAGTCTTCTTCTGAAGCATTCATGCCATCCTTATCGTAGCTAACTGGGGCTGATTTTGTTTTGGAGGGTGAACCATCCATATGCGGTACAAAATTATCAGATTCTGAGGCGGAATCAATATTCAACGGCAGCGTATTGGAGATGAACGATCTACGGGAAGAGCTGGACATATGAGAAACTGCTGATAAATGACCATCGCGATTATTTTTTTTATATAGAAAAGTATCATTGTTGATGTTTTCCTGGTTCATGGATATGTTGACATTACTTAGTCTTCTGTCATTGCCATCGGATTCACGTCGCTTAATGGTAGCATCTGAGACATTTCTTTTGGGATCTCTTTCCGGTATGGATTGTAACAAAGAAGCCCTTTTACTAGTATTGAAATCAAAATCGACCTCGTTCGTTGTATTCATTTCGCCATTATCCGAATTTGAGTTATACTTTCCGGGAGAGGGGAACTCTTGTGCGGTCACGTATTCATTGATATCAGTAGAGTTTTCTAGCTTATACATACCTGTTCTGGTATTGATGATTCTTTGCTTGGAGGGAGAATCACTAAATGTGGATGAGAAAGTCGACAAGGACGCTCTATTGGCGACTGCACTTTCACTTTCCAATTTAAGATCTCTTAAACCAGTCTCTAGCGCACTCGTAGGTCTTAAATTTAAATCGTCTGATTCATGTGAAATTTCCTCCTCTTCATTTGCTTCAGTATTTTTCTCAGCTCTTTCCTTTTCTTTTTCTTCTACTAGTGCTTCTCTCTCACGTAAAGATTTTTCCATTTCAGCTAGCTTCCTTTCTTTTTCCTTTAACTCGTTTTGTTGAGGAGTGGATAATTGCAAAACATTCAGTTTTCCCTTGTTTTCAATAGGTTGATCAATGTTCACTTGTTTTTTTAGTGGTGAAGATCCTTGTTTTGTAGAGTTAGGCATTGCTGTAGCATCAGTAGGAGATGACGGAGAGAATGTAGTCAGGGAGTTGTTTTGTACGTTCGGTATTGAATAAGCTGAATTATTCTTTGAGGAAATTGACGATTGACTGATTGGCTGTTTCATGGACACAGCTTTACGATCGTTGTCATTTGGTGACCATGGATTAAACCCTTGGGGAACGTTCTGACTTTGTAGAGACATTGTCCGATAGCCTTCAGACATTGGATGAAGTTGAAGTTGTTGTTGTTGTTGTTGTTGTTGTTGTCTTTGTGATATCTGCTGATGACCTGCGAATGGCCGAGGATTTTGGGGTGAATATCTTGGGCCATTAGTTAATGACAGAGTACGTGGTTGCTGAGGTGGCTGTTGTCCAGAGGGCATTACTGGTGGGGTATTCTGGAATTGACCTGGGTGATTGTTGTAGTTGTTCATCGGTAGCATTCTTTGTTGCTGCGGCTGTCGAAATTGTCCGGGAGGTCCACTCATCAACGAATTTGATCTCGAATAATTAGCGCTCACCATTTTATTCGGTTGAAATCTAGGATGAGGAGTGGGTGCTTGCATTAAAGGATTACCATTCGGGAAACTTTGCAAAGACATTGCTCTCGGAGGCAACGAGGCTAATGTACCATTTTTAGTTTGTTTAGCCATGGCATTCATTGCGGTTTTCCTTTGATTAGTAATGTACTTCCTATACTCAGTATTACTCATATTGCCGCGGTCTTTAGTCACCAATGTTGGAATGATAGGAGTGGAATCACCACCATATCCATATTTGTCACCGCCCTTGTGACCGAAGGTCTGAATGTCATTGAATGTTAGGTCGGAGTTTGCAGAATCATCCAAGATAACCTCATCGTCATCATCACCATCTCCACCACCTCCTGTCCCCTTAGTGTTTTTCTTTGACTTCCCAAATTGATGCTTATGTTTGAAAAAATTGGAAAATGAGCTCTGGGTAAATGAGGAAGCTTTCTTACCATTAACATTATCGCGATTATTGCTTAGTGATGGTTTGGTGAAGTTATGCTGCATGAGGGGAATCTCATTCATATGTGGATTGGAATACTCAAAATTATACTGTTGTTGCTGGCGTTGCTGTTGTGAATAATTCTGCATGGGAATTTGACGTTGTTGAAGTGGCGCTTGTATTGGAGCCTCATTCATGCCATTACGGTAGTATTGCTGCTGCTGCTGCTGCTGCAGCGGCACGGAAGAAGGCTGGATGTTAATATTGCTGTCATTCCCGTTCCTTGAAATAGGTGTTTCATCCCTAATGTCAATATTTCCTATATCATTATTCAAGAGGTTATTTCTCAATTTAACTCTAGCAGAAGACTGACCGTTTCTTGTTGCCATGGTCGATAAACCTGCATCCATTTTGAACTTTTTATAAATAGTCTTTGAGTACTTTTTATCCCACTGCTTTATCGGATCAGGCTGTACCTCTCTGCTCTTTTTGTAGGGTTATTAATAGCTCGGTGAAAATTAATGAAAGAAAGCTCCAAATTTAGCTATAGCCGTAAACTAAAAAAAAAAAAATTAGGAGGGCAGTCACTAAAACAAAAAATCAGAATTCCTTATGCAATGTGCTGCTGACACAGTTACTTGAAATGCCTATTTATTGACAATTTGAAGGGTTCGCGATGCTGAAAGAGTTGTTCTATTCAGTCGCACGCGTTAACTCTTTACATGTGCTTCATTTGTCCATATTTGAGTCCAAAATTTGATTTAAAAAAAAAGGAATTTTTGAAAAAAAAAAAATATCAGGGGAGACCCTGAAGCGGACAAAAAAATTTACAATTGCGGACATTTACCCGGAAGCTCTGTGATATACTAATAACAGAGATAATTATGTAGTCAATTATGTATCTGTCTATGCTTTTCTTGACCTAGATTGTGCTTGAGTCCGTCTGGCAGTACTAGTGGATTTCCCGCTTTCTTGCTTGTCTTCGCTGTCTTCCTTGATGGCACTGTCGTCCTTTTTATTGGCATCTTTATCCAGCTCATCATTATCCTTCAATTTGACGTGTGATAATTCGTTTATAAACCAGATAACGGTAATCCATAGTAAAAGTGATATACAGAAAAGAGCATAGAAGTGGATATTCCCGTTTGTGGCATAGATGAGCCAGATGAGGGTCAGTAGTAGTGCAACAAAAGATACGTGTGTGGCGATGATCAGCTGGGGGGAGGTCCCTGGTTCAAATACACTTTCCCACAGTCTAACAAAAAAATTGGCCATTTTGAGAAATTTTCGAAGTTATATCCCTGCGATTTTTGGCACTAATCAATTAGATGGACGTGTTCTTGGATATGACAAAAAGAAAAGACCATCTCTATTTTTCTTCATTTGATTTTCAGTCAAGCAAAAAACGCCGGGTAAACGCAGTCAAAGAAAATTAAAGAACATCTGCTATACCCTACCATGTTCTTAAAATATGAATGCGCTATTCGGGTTCATAGGCAAAGTTTTCACATGTCAATTGCCAGATAAAAATCAAAATTGAAATATATAGGTAAATAGATTGATAAAAAGACGTAATTAATCATCTGTACATCTTCAATTGGAGTTTCTTAGACACCGATATCTAGGACGAAAGAAACAACGGTAAATGATGATACCGTGCTTCGAGCAGACAGGGTCAGTAATCATACCAACAGAAAAATTCTCTTCAGTATAAGTAACGGTGTTACTGCCGGAAATGCTCCCGAGAAAAACAGAACCTTCACTGGTTTTGGTATTCACCTCAATGTAAGTGATGATCTGACTTTGCCCTTATAATTAACAGCAGCAGGAGTGGCGACACCAGAGATCAGGCACTAGTGAGGAGAAGAGATAGTCTGACTGGCCATTTTAGTTAATGGATATACAGTTTCCCATCTATTGAAAGGAGTGGAAACTATAACTGAAAACTGGGTTCTTGAGCAGGAATACTGCTTGTATACTTTTCTTGTATTTCACTGCTTCCTGCCCAAAACTCCTTTAATGGGTCTACGCTTAGAGACGAGTTCTTCATCAATAGAGCGAGAATTATTCCATGTTGGGCAATAAAGTGAAAAAGCCTAGACAATTCGTAAACTTTGTGGTGTGTTTGATAACCTGTCCGATGCGCTAGCACGATGGAGCTCGGCAAAGAAAGACAGAGGAGAGAAACATTCTGAGGATTTTGCTTTGTGCAGAAAAGGTTCCATCCCTGCAATAAGGGTCCTCTTTGCTGCGGAAATTCGAAGAAACGAGATAGCCATCCTGGGTTGTAGCGACCTCATCACCACGTAGACCCCTCGGTATGCAGCCAAAATCCATTTGTGTTTGCCTAAGGCACGGAATGGGAAATAAAGTATTTTAGATTGCATACGCATTTTCCCTCTGGGTAGGGAGTTGGTAAAAAAATAGACAGAGTAGATCCGTAATAACTAACTTAAATGGTTAAAGCGTGGGTACATCAGCGCAAACAAATACGATATTACCGTACCAATTGCACACTTCTTGGTAAGAAAAACTGGGAGCACACCTTACCTAAAAAAAAGTGCATCGTTATTCCCATGGATAGGAAGAATAAGAATATATCACTCCTGCCTCCAGAATAGTAAATCTGTTTCCCCAGTAAATTATCCCTTTGAAACATTACTGGATTTGACTGTCATTGGTCGTAATTGCCCACAATTGAGGTTGCATTCTAAATGTTTCTTCCAATTAAAAATCAGTTAGATAATTACCTTGGATGCCATTACATCGGGAAGCCCCTTTACTCAGAAGCCCGTTAGTTTCTTGAGTACTCCGATATAATTCCCCTATTTCTACAAATGCTACATAAAAAAATGCTGTGAATAAAGTCGCTAACAACAACTACTTATCGTGACTTGTCTAAAAAAAAAAAAACCTACATTTCAGAGTTAAAATAAATCTAAAGGTGCCACTGG